>Ga0209515_10002473_pt1 | contig 28335 bp, 28 predicted proteins | sample Subgroupgradi54m_FD_187454 | JGI IMG/M metagenome (GOLD analysis project Ga0209515, IMG submission 187454) | Subsurface groundwater microbial communities from S. Glens Falls, New York, USA - GMW60B uncontaminated upgradient, 5.4 m (SPAdes)... ... | reverse complement strand
AATCTGGAACTGGGTATATAACATCATTTGCGGATAACGGACCGGCTTTCTTCTCCTCTTTAGGCACTTCTTTTTTAGGTTCTTCTTTTTTAGGTTCTTCTTTTGGCGCTTCTGCAGGCGCGGGAGGCGGCGGAGCTTCTTCTTTTTTTATCACCGGAGTGCTTTTTGCCAAGCCGTCTTTGGGCGGGGCGATTTCCAAATTGGCAGTGTTGTTTTGGCAATCAATCACGTAAGCCGGCATTGTCGGCTGGAAATCAGAAGAGGCGTCAAAAGCAACATTATTGATGTTGAAAGATCTTGGACAATTAGTTAGCTGTCCGCCATAAGGAAATTTGCCAGTGGGCGTCATGGAAAATTCCTGGATGCCGTCTGGATCCCTAACAGTCAGAGTAAAAAGTCCGGATACTGGATCTTTCTTCAAAGTAATTGAGGAATCATTTGCCGCGGCATGGACTTGCGCGATTGCCAAACCAATAAACAAACCGGCCAACAAAATTGCAATCGCTAAACTTTTTTTATTGATATTAAAAATAGCAAACATAGCTGTTTATCTGAGGGGATTGGTATATTTGAAAGGATTAGCCCGATCGAGCGGGTTAACTTCAGGCACTTTGTCCGCCGGGTTAGTAGTAATTTTTGGAACGCCTGCGCTGGCTCTTTCCACCGTACCTACGGCGCTTTGTTTTGCTGGTTTAAAAAAATAAAAATAGCCGGAAACCAATAAGCCTAAAACTGCCAAACCGATCGCCCCCCAAATCAACTTTTTTGCGCTCATGTTTATTATTATACCATTATATAAAATTAGATTTAAAATCTGTGGATAACACTATTTCCTAAAAATCCCCCGCCAAATTATAGATAAAATAAAGATGGCTGTTCCGGACAAAATAAAAATTGGGCCGGAAGGATAATGGTAAAGATTAGAAAAATACACGCCGGAAATAGCTGATAAAATTCCAGAAATTACGCTTAAAGCCATAAATCCATTCAAGCTGCGGGCAATATTTTTTGCCGCTGCCGCAGGAGTAATAATCAATGCGCCCATCAATAGTGCTCCGATAAATTTAATTCCCAAAGCTACCCCAAGCGCAAAAAGCAGCAAATATACAAATTCTAATTGCTTAGACCGGATGCCTATTGAATAAGCTAATTCTTGAGAAACCATGTGAAGCGCCAATCGCTTATGAATTGCCAAAAGAACAGCAATGAGAATTAGAGACAGAAAAACCGATATTGCCGTGTCCGTATAAGTTATTTTAGAAATATCTCCGAATAACGCTTCCAAAAGGTCAAGTTCAGGAATAAAAAGAGCGCCAAGGGCTAAAGAAGCAGTAAAAAATACTCCGACGATTGTCTCTATTGATAGGGTGCTTCGATATTCCAAAAGCCAAATGCCAACAGTAGCAATAAATAAAAAAACCAAAGCGCCAATAAAAGGATTAATTTTCAAGAAAATAGCCAAGGCAATCCCTGGAAGCGCAACGTGGGTAAGGGCATCGCCCACTAAGGACATTCTTTTTAAAATCGCAAAGACGCCGAGCAAACTTGCGGCGGCGGAAATAAAAATGCCAACTAATAATTGAGGTAATAAGTGAATCATTATTTATTAATGCTGATGTTTTTCTAAATGATGGTAAAAGGCATGCTCGCCGCCATAGAGTTTTTGCATCTGAATGGGGCTTAGAATTTCTTGCGGCAACCCAAAACAAACCATCTCGCGGTTAAGGCAAAGAACTTTCTCGGCATATTTATATACCACATTCAGATCGTGGGAAATTAAAATAATGGTTAAATTAAACTTATCCTGCAGATGATGGAGCAATTGATAAATTGATTCTTGCCCCTGAATGTCAATGGAGGCGGTCGGCTCGTCAAAAAGCAATACTTGCGGCTTTCCTAAAAGCGACCAAGCTATCAAAATCCTTTGGCGCTGGCCGACAGAAATTTCCCCAAGCCCGGAATCTAAAATTTCTTCTTTGAGCAAAACTGATTTTACCGCCTCTTTTGCCTTTTCTTCAGAAAAATTTTTGGTTCCCCGCAAACGCAAAAATTCCAAAACCGTAAGAGGAATATCGGTTTCAATTTCCATTCTTTGGGGAATATAGCCGATTCTTAAATCTTTCCGCCACTTTATTTCCCCCTCATGCGGCTGCACTCCGAGCAAGGCTTTAAATAAAGTGGTCTTTCCGGCGCCATTCGGGCCGATTACCGCCAAAACTTCGCCTTCATTAATTTCAAAATTAAGGCCGTCTAAAATTTTCTCTTTATTAAATTTAACTGCCAAATCTTTAACCCTTAAAATTGGTTCTTTAGAAGCGTTCATATATAATTACCATTATATACATTAATAATATATGGATTCTCTTATTTTGTCTTATCTTAATTACTGGGAACCGCTCGGGTATATAATAGTATTCCTCGGAATGATGTTTGAGGGGGATACTTTTCTTTTCATAGCGTCTTTCTTAGCTCATGAAGGGGCATTCCAAATATTTCCGTTATTCATTACTGCCCTTTGGGGAATGATTCTTGGCGATAATTTATGGTATTCGCTCGGCTTCAAATTGCAGAATTCTGATTCTTGGCTTGTCCGCTGGGCTGAAAAAGTAAGCGGGCCATTTGACGAACACTTAAAAAATAATCCGCTCCGGACAATTTTCATTGCTAAATTCACTTATGGAATGAATCGCGCCATAATTCTCCGCGCCGGAACCCTAAAAATAAAATGGCAGGATTTAGAAAAAAGCGATATTTTGGCCACTATTTCTTGGATGTTCATTGTCGGCGGACTTGGATATTTTTCCAGCGCGTCTTTTGTTTATGTAAAACACTACCTCCGCTATGGAGAAATAGCACTACTTTTAGGCCTAATTATTTTCTTCGGATTAGAATACCTTATAACTAAAAGAACTAGGAAAGAATTGTAATTGTGCCCGGGGCCGGACTCGGACCGGCATGCCTTTGAGGGCGGCAGATCTTAAGTCTGCTGCGTCTGCCAATTTCGCCACCCGGGCTTAAATCCTATTTTATAAGATTTTATAAAAATTAAAAGCCCTAAACTTAAAGCTTCTTAATTAATAAATTAAAAAACTTTATTCTAGAAAATAACACAGCTTAACTTTGCAGTAAAGTAAATTTGAGGCCTGGGGGAGAATCGAACTCCCGCATGGCAGTTTTGCAGACTGCCGCCTTACCACTTGGCTACCAGGCCGCGACCCATTTTAAATATTACCTTCCATTTTCTTTTTTTTCAATTTCTAAAAATTTCTTTTCCACTTCTGCCGCTTTTTCAAGTCCAATATCAATTTTGAACCTGATCTCCGGCATCGGCTTAATATTAATTTTTCTAAGCAATAAATGCTGCAAATGCCTCTGATTTTTATTTAAAATCTTTAAAACCCCAGCCTCTTTTTCGTTTGGAATTACGGAAACTTTAACTATCGCATAATCTAAATCCTTTTGCGCCTCAACTCCGGTAACCGTAACCAACGCCCCGGGAAATTCCAGTTCTTTTAAAATAATTTTATCCAGTTCTTCCCTGATTAAGCTTTCTACCCTTTGATGCCGCTGATACATTTTACTTGCTTAACAATTTATCTCCAACTTGGATTTTAACATCGGATTCAAAAATCAAGCCGCATTCATTCCCCTCGCTAACCGCATTCGCATCATTCTTTTTTTGCTGTAAATTTAAAATCTTGCCCTTGCCGATCATTTCTTCCGCTCTTTGGATTTCCAGCCAGGACTTCGCCCTGATCTGCCCCCTGTTTACCCTGCCGCCGATAGTCTGGATTTTTCCTTTCCCGCTGAAAATAGCCAGAATTTCCAGCTCGCCGCTGAACTTGCTCCTGCCCATTTCCAAAAACGCTTTTTCAATTCCTTCGGCCAGTTTATAAATTATTTCATCTGTTACGATAATAATATTCTGGGCTCTGGCTAAATTCTCCGCCGCTTTATTTGGATAAGAGCGGAATCCTAAAATCATCGCTCCGGTAGCAACCGCGTCTTTCACATCCCCGTCAGTAATTTCCCCGACTGACTGGCTGATAATATCCAAAGTCTGGTTTTCCTTTATTGGAATTTTCCGCAAAAGATCATGGAGCGCCTCCAAAGAACCGGCGACATCAGCTTTTAGAATAACCCTGGTAGTCTGAGTTTCCTTATTTTTAGTATTTGAAGATTCTAATTTTCTGGAAACAATTTTGGTGACTTTCTTAAGCTCTGCTTCAGTCAATTTTCCGGCAGTAAATTCCTCTCCTACCTGCGGCAAATCCTCAAATCCTAAAATAACTGCCGGGCTGGATGGCAAAAGTTCCGCAGCTTGCTTTCCTAAAAAATTTTCTAAAATTTTAGCTTTGCCGCTGGCGCTGGCAGTAACAATCAAGTCGCCTTTTTTTAATTTTCCGTCTTTTAAAATAACCGTAACCGTATTTCCCCGCCTGTTATCCATTTTTGCTTCCAATACTGCGCCATGAGCCAAATTTTCCGGATTGTAGCTTAAATCTTCAACTTCCGAAGCCAATAAAATCAAATCTAAAAGCTCATTTATTCCCTCTCCGGTTTTTGAGGAAACTCCCTGATAGCTGACATTCCCGCCATACCCTTCCAAAAAAATATTATTGGCAGTTAAATCATTTTTTACTTTCTCAACGTCGGCGTTCGGCTTATCCATTTTAGTGATTGCCACGACAAAAGGAGTTTTGGAAACCTGGAGCGCTTTTAATGCTTCTTTGGTCTGCGGCTTAACACCTTCGTCTCCGGCCACGACTAAAACTCCGACATCCGCAACATGCGCGCCCCTAGCCCGCATTTTAGAAAACGCCTCATGTCCCGGAGTATCTATAAAAGTAATCCGTTGGCCGTTATGGTCAATTTCATAAGCTCCCACGGACTGAGTAATGCCACCTGCTTCTTTGGCAACCACATTGGTTTTCCGAATATAATCCAGCAAACTGGTTTTGCCATGGTCAACATGCCCGACCACAACAACTACTGGCGGACGCTTTAAATTTTTGCTATTTTCATCTGACATAAGATTTAATTAAAATACCATAAAAATTTATGATTTACAAATGGATTTATATAAAGTAAGATAAATTAAAAGTTATTAATTTAGCGGAGGAGGCGTGGCCGAGCGGCTGAAGGCAGCATCCTGCTAAGATGTTAACCGGGAAACCGGTTCGAAGGTTCGAATCCTTCCGCCTCCGCCAAATGAAAAAATTACAAATTCCGGAATCCGAATTGGAATTCAGCTTCAGCCGGAGCGGAGGTGCCGGCGGGCAGAATGTGAATAAAGTTGAGACGAAAGTTTTAATCCATTGGGATTTCAAAAAATCTTCCGCTCTTACTGGCCAGCAAAAAGAATTAGTCGCAAAAAAACTTTCCGGCAAAATAACCAAAGAAGGAGAATTAACCGCATATTCCCAAGAGGAAAGAAGCCAGCAGGCAAACAGGGAAAAAGCAATTAAAACCCTGAATGATATTTTAAATCGCGCCATAACAATAACCCCAAAACGCAAAAAAACCGCGGTTCCTAAAAAAGAAAAGCAAAGGCGATTGGAATTAAAACGAAAACAATCAGAAAAAAAACAAAATAGGAAAAAATATAATAATATCTAAAACGCCGAAAACGGCGTTTTTTGATAGAATTATAGTATGAAAATAAAAGTTGCGGTTTTAATGGGCGGGCCGTCTTCTGAACATGAAGTCTCTTTAAAAACCGGGGGAATGGTTTTAAAAAATCTGGATAAGAAAAAATATTACGGTTTTCCTGTAAAAATAGATAAAAACGGCTCGTGGCCGATTTCCATAGAAAAATTGAAAAGAAAAGCAGATGTCGCTTTTATTGCCATGCACGGAGAATACGGGGAAGACGGGCAAGTCCAGAGTTTGCTGGAAACTTTTAAAATACCATATACAGGATCTGGCCCGATTGAAAGCGCCCTGGCAATGGATAAAGAAAGAACTTCTATCCTGCTTGCAAAAAACGGCTTCCAAATACCGGAATCAATTTCCATCCAGAAAAATGACCCTTATCCCGATTGGGCGATAAGCAAAAATTTCCGGGTTCCGCTGGTTATAAAACCGGCAAACCAGGGATCCAGCATCGGCATAAGCATAGTTAGTAAAAAAGGCGAATTAAAAGAAGCTTTAAATAAATCTTTTAAGCATTCCGATATGGCCTTGGCCCAAAAATATATCAAAGGCAGAGAAATAACCTGCGGAGTGCTGGAAATTAACGGCTCCTCAATCCCGCTCCTTCCGACTGAAATAAAACCAAATCTGGGAAAGTTTTTTGATTACTATTCAAAATATAATTCCAACGGGTCTTTAGAAATAACTCCGCCCATCCTTCCTAAAAAATTAATAAAAAAAATACAGCTCACCGCCCTCAAAATCCATAAATTGCTCGGCTGTTCCGGAATGTCCCGAACTGATATGATATTACAAGGAAACGGCAAGCTGTATATTTTAGAAACCAATACCATTCCCGGCCTGACCCAAACCAGCCTTTTGCCCCAAGCAGCGGATAAAACCGGAATTCCTTTTTCAAAACTATTGGACATAATAATCCAATCTGCCCTGAATAAGCATCTTTTATGAGCGAAAATAAAGAAATAATCTGGCAGGCGCCGGAATTCAAATACCAAAGCAAGGATATTTCTTGGTATTGGCTGAGCATTATAGCCGCTTCAATTTTAACTTTAATTTCTCTTTGGCAAAAAAATCTGCTTTTTGCAATTTTTATAATTATTGCCGAAACAATGCTGATAATTTTGGCAAAAGAATTTCCCAAAAATCTCCAATTCAAGCTGGATAAAAAAGGAATTTATATAGGGAAAATAAAATCTTACCAATATGAAGAACTGGCTGGATTTCATATTATCGAAGACATGGATAAAACCGGGGAATTGATTTTAAAAACTAAAAATAAGTTGCATCCTTATATAAAAATTTTAATTGTGGACAAAGATATTCCGGAAATAAAAACATTCATAAAAAACCATCTGGAAGAAATAAATTATGAAGAATCTCTAAGCGATGGAATTTCCAGGATAATTGGATTTTAAAAAAGTTGCAAATTTATAAGTTTTAAGTTTTAATAAACTTTTAATGCCTTCGTCGTTCAACGGATAGGACGCAAGATTGCGGATCTTGTAATAGAGGTTCGACTCCTCTCGAGGGCACAAAATAAAAAACCGCGCGTGCGGTTTTACAATTGTTTTGCAAGTTCTTTAGAAAAATCTTCCACTTCTTTCATTGATCTTTCAATTGCCATTTTGATATCTCCCTTTTTAAAATTATCGGTTTTTAAAGTTGTTACAGGATTAGTCGGAGTAAAAATAATTAATTTCCTTTGCGCAATTGCTCGTTCTTCAATTGGTTCTGGGTTAAGCGGATTTAGAGCATCAACAGCATCTTTTACAAGATTTTTAATTTGAATTCTTTTGTCCACCTTTACATCATTAAATATATCTGTCGAGTTTTGTTCTATAATTTTATATCCTAATCGTTTTGCATGTTTAATATCGGCAATAACTTTATCGCGTATGCCATCCTGAATATTGCCAATAAATTGGTAGTACCAAAGATCATTTTCATGATGTTCCCCAGCTTCTTCATCAAGCCGGTGGCTTAATACAACGAAAATATTATCCGTTTCTCTTTCAATAGAAGCAACCAGGCTGCAGGTTAATCCGTCTCTATGCCATTCTCCTTCAAATAAAACTGGCGGCAGAAGCCCTCCAAGGCTTGCAGAAGCTAGAATCGCAATTTTAATCAAATCAGGATTTTTTTGTATCCGTTCATCTTTAGCAGATATTGCAAGTTTTCTTCCCTTTGTCATATTTTTTACAACAACAATAAATTCCCCATCCCAAGCCATAATTTTTTCAACATTCACGTATTTATCAATTATTTCTCTTATTCCGTCGTTGTCATAAAGCGCTTTTCCAAATAAGTGGCGAAAGCGAACCCCCGCTAAATTATTGGTTCTAAAAATATATCCAGCGCCTTTTTTATCAATTTCAAACCAGATTTCAATAAGTCTTTCTATATTAAAATCGCTGCTAATTAATATGGCAGTAATTAGGGCGCCAGCGGAAACCCCCTCAATAAAGCTTATTTTAGATTTAGGAAGAAGAAATTTTATAGCGCCCATGCTATGAACTGCGGCCAGTCCTCCGCCATAAACATTAAGAGAGGAACGTCCAGAAAAAGATATTTCATTTTCCTGCATTCTCATTTTTTTAAAAGAACTGTTCTATTTAGAAAGTAATATATTTTTTAATAAAAATCAAATTAAAACTCCCGCCATAGCGGGAGTTTTAATCAAATTTTATTTTCAACTTTTTAGATTTTTGGCGGTCTAATTTCGGCAGGCGGACAATCAAAACCCCATTTTTCAAAGCAGCTTCTGCTTTTTCTGCGTCAACTTCTTGCGGCAGGATTACTGACCTGGAAAATCTCCCCCAATAGCATTCTTGATAAAAATAATCCTCATCAGCAACCCGTTTTTCTTTTAAACGTTTCCCTCTGATGGTTATTGAATCCGGGCTTATATCAATATCCAAATCTTCCGGTTTGACTCCGGCAATTGCAGATTCAATAACGATTTCATCCGGCGTTTGATAAACGTCAATTGCAAGCTGGCCATCTTCATCCAATAACTCGCCTAGGTCTTGGCTTGATTTTTTAGCAGATTTTTTTTCAAGCGGAATGCTGGCAACTTTGGCAAGCCCAATATGGGGCTCTAAAGAAGTTTCTTCTTCCGTGGCGTGGGATAATTCTTCAAAAAATTTTTTTGCCTCTTGGTCCATAAATTAATTTAAATGCTTTAATTTCTCAAAATCGTATAAAATGAATAATGCAGAAATTATCAGGAAAGCAGTAGGAATAATTGCCGGTTCAAATCTTATTATAAGATAGTTAAAAATTGTATGCAATAGCGTGGCAGAAATGATTCCGGCAAAAAGCACTATGCGCCTTTTTTCTATTATAGAGCGCGCCCAATAATAGCCGAGCAGGCCGGAACTTACCGTATGAAGCAGGGTGGCGCCGATAAATCTCAGAGTAGTGGTTTCAAGAGCAATTTCTTTTGCGTTAAAGACTGCCGCCACATTTTCAACCGCGGCAAAGCCCAGGGCGGCAACGATCAGATAAACCATTGCGTCTACCGGCTCGTCAAAATCTTTTTCGTGGTCTTCTATCACTAACCGGGCGGCATAGAATTTAAAAATTTCTTCAATCGCCCCCAATACTAAAAAAGAAAGTATGCTGTATTGGGCAATGCCCATAGAAATTAATTGGCCGTTAAAAAAACTTTGCGCCCCTAATACTAAAAAGGTGCTTAAAGCTCCGGCCAAGAAAGTTTCAAAAATCAGCTTTTTCGGTTCCGGATGCGGATCTTCTTCAAGATAAAAAATCAGCCAGGCAAATGACGGAATAAGGCCAAGTATGATTGGTAAGTAATTCATTGCTTTACCATTCTTCTATAATTAATAATTCTTTATTTTTCTGCGGGAGATTTTGGTGGATTTCTTCGGTTAAGTGGGGCATGAACGGGTGGAGCATTTTTAAAATTCCGATTAGGGAAGAATATAAAACTTTTTTTGTCTCTTCGTCCGCGCGATTTTTTGTAAATTCAATATATTTGTCGGCAAAATCGTGCCAGACAAAATCATAAAGCGCATGAAGCGCTTGCCCGAATTCATAGGCATCTATATTTTTTTCAACTAATTTTTTAGTTGCCTTAAGTTTTTCAACAATTTCCTTATTTTCAGGATTTTTTGGCTTTACGTTCTCATCAGCAATTTCTAAGCCTGCAGTTTGGAGCAAAACAAATCGCGCTATATTCCAAACTTTATTGGCGAATTTTTTTCCGGCAATAACAGCATTTTCATCCCAATGGATATCCTGCCCGCCCATTGCTTGCCAAATTAATCCGAACCGGGTGGCATCCGCCCCGTATTTTTCTATCAGCACCATCGGATCAATCCCGGTCCCAAGGGATTTAGACATCCTTTTTCCTTCTTTGGTAAGGATTGTTCCGTGGATGATTACGTCGGTGAACGGCTTTTCTCCGGCCAGCTCTAATCCAGAATAGACCATCCTTGCGACCCAAAGGTTAATTATATCGCGGGCAGTAGAAAGAACTTGGGTAGGATAAAAAGTTTTTAAATCTTTTGTTTTTTCCGGCCAGCCAAGCGTGGCAAAAGGCCAAAGCGCGGAAGAAAACCAGGTGTCTAAAACATCGGTTTCGCCATCAATTGGCACTTTATGGCCCCACCAGATTTGGCGGGAAATGTTCCAGTCCTTGATATTTTCCAGCCAATCCAAATAAACTTTTTCCCAGGCATGCGGATGAAATTTTATTTCGCCATCTTCTGCTGCCTTAATTGCAAGTTTTGCCAGTTCATCCATTTTTAAAAACCACTGCAAGCTGGGAAGCGGTTCAATAACTGTGCCGCAGCGGTAGCAGAGAGCGACATTGTGGGTGTAATCTTCTTCTTTTTCTATTAAATTTTGATTTTTTAATTCTTCAACAAGTTTTTTCCGGCACTCGGCAATTTTCAGCCCGGCGCAAAGCGTACCGGCTTCATCTGTCATTTTGCCGAGCGGGCCGATTACTTTATATATAGGAAGCTGATGCTTTTCTCCGATTTTAGCATCCAGCAAATCATGCGCCGGCGTGACTTTCACGGCGCCGGTGCCGAATTCCATATCAATTTCTTCATCGGCAATAATCGGGATTTCCCGATTTTGGATCGGCAACAGAACTTTCTTGCCGACTAAGTTTTTATATCTTTTATCTTTTGGATTTACTGCCACGGCGGCATCGCCAAGCATGGTTTCCGGCCTGGTTGTTGCAACAGTTGCATGGCCGCCGCCTCCAGCAAGGGGATATTTTATAAACCATAATTTGCCTTTTTCTTCTTTATATTCCAATTCCAGATCGGATAAGCTGGTTTGGTCTTTAATGCACCAATTAATCACCCGCTCGGCTTTATAAAGCCAGCCTTTTTTATTGTAATGGTTGAATGCTTCTGCCACCGCTTTTTGATAATCTTCGTCCATGGTAAATCTGGTTCTGGACCAGTCCATAGAAGACCCGAGTTTTTTAAATTGGTTTAAAATTATGTTTCCGTATTTCTCTTTCCATTCCTGGACTTTTTCCAGAAATTTTTCCCGGCCAAGGTCGTGGCGGGTGAGCCCTTGTTTTTTTAAATCTTTTTCCACCACGTTTTGCGTGGCGATTCCGGCGTGGTCGGTTCCCGGAAGCCAGAGGGTTTTATATCCTTCCATCCTTTTTTTGCGGATTAAAATATCCTGGATAGTGGCATTCAGGGCATGCCCCATATGGAGCGAGCCGGTGACATTCGGCGGCGGGACAGCAATGGCAAATGCTTTTTTTCTTTCACCAGGCAAATTGTCCGGATTAAAATAGCCGGACTTTTCCCAGAGTTCATAAATTTTCTCCTCAACTTTTTTTGGATCGTAGGCCGAAGGCATTTCTTGCATAAGATTTTTTCTATAGTATAATCTTATTAAATTTTAGGATCTTTAACAATTAAATGGCGCCGCAGACAAAATCCAGATTTTTACAGTGCAAAATAGAAAATTGTTATATGGATAAAGTGGTTATTTCCGCCATTCAAAGCGATTTGACTCCTATCTACGGAGAAATATTTAAAAATCAGCTGCAAGCTAATTTTTTGGAAGTAGAAGTATTAAAAGAAAATGACGATAATGCTTTAATTGTTTGGCCAGTTTCATATTGTTGCGCGAATGATGCTTGCGGTAGCGGAGAAATTTGGGTTTCAAAAAAATTTCTGATTTAAATAGTAAGATTTCCTTGCGCTTCAATTTTGAGGCGCTTTTTATTTTTTTGGAGAAGATTTATGTAAGCTGCCGCGCCAATCATGGCTGCATTGTCAGTGTTGAATTCAAAATCCGGAACTATAAAATTAATTTTTAACTTTTGACTCTCAACTTTTAAACTTTCTTGCAGCGGTTTATTTGCAGAGACGCCGCCGCAAAGCAAAACTGATTTAGCATTAAATTCTTCTGCGGCGCGCATGGTTTTTTTAACCAGCACATCAATAACTGCTTGCTGAAATGATGCAGCAACATCAGCACGATTCGCTTTTGGATTATCGCGCAAATAATAAAGAACCGAAGTTTTTAATCCGGAGAAGCTGAATTCGTAATTTTTCTTATCTAACATTGGCCGCGGAAATTTAATTGCATTCGGATTTCCTTTAGCGGCGAATTTTTGGATTTCCGGCCCGCCCGGATAAGGCAAGTCAAGCATCCGAGCCACCTTATCAAACGCTTCGCCAGCCGCGTCATCAAGAGTTTCGCCGAGCTTTGTCCATTTGGCAATGCTTTCCATATTTAATAAAATCGTGTGTCCGCCGCTGACAATCAGCGCAACAGCAGGAAATTTGATTGCTGTTTTTTGCTTTTTAGCCGGAAGCCAATTGCTGTAGAGGTGCCCTTCCATATGATTTGCGCCGATAAGCGGTTTTTTTAATTTAGCTGAAAGTTCCTGGGCAAAATTTATTCCGGTCCAAAGCGCCGGCTCCAAGCCGGGGCCGACAGTTACAGCAATGTAATCAAGCCCTGCTTTTTTTAGTTTTAAGTTTTTAAAAATTAACGGCAAATTCTTGATATGTTCCCGTTTTGCGAGGTTGGGAACCACGCCGCCAAAAGGGCGATGGATTAGAATTTGAGAGGAAACAATATTTTTTAAAACTTCAAATTTAGGCGATTTTAATCCGCCGCCGCATTTTAGCAAAGCGATAGCGGTTTCGTCGCAACTTGTTTCTATGGATAAAATAGTTTTAGTTTTCATTTAGATAAAATATCAAATAAGTAATTTTTTTACAAATTTAAGTAAAATTTTACCCCACTTGCCAAGCTACCTTGCGGTGGGCTATATAGATGATAGCTGCACCTTGAAAATAGAGAGGGAATATGGAAATCGGAGCTTCCAGGGACTTAGACTGGTTGAATTCTACCCAGGTGCCAAAAGTAGTTGAGGAATTAAGAAAACTGGAAAAAACCGGCAATTTTGTGATTAATCTGACTGGAGACCGGCTGGATGAAACTTTGGAAATTCGGGGAAAATTAGCCAAAAAACTTTCCAATAAATTCGGGGCGCAATATAACGCATCTAACGTAATTGTCGGATATACTGGCAAGGCTTTACTGAATGCCGCTTTAGAGGCATCTGTAGACGATAAAAGCCAGCAGGATGAAGTTTGCCATGGCGTTCCAGCTTGGCCGTTTTATAAGCTTTATATCAAATTGGCCGATGGAGTTCCTCTGCCATTTAAATTGCGGCCAAATTCTAATTTTTCCAGCAGGGATTTAAAGAAATTTATTCATCATGTTCGGGCGGCAGCTGTGATTTTAAACAGCCCCCATAATCCGACCAGTACCGTGATTTCGGAGAAAGAGCTGAAGAAAATGGCCGATATTCTTTTGGAACAGAAAAACGTCGGGACTAGGAAACCGATAATAGTTATTGAAGACAGGTTTTATGAAGATGATGATTTTGATGAGGAGTATTCTGTTCCTTCAATTGTTTCAGCAAATCCATTAATGAAAGACAGGACGATTATTATTGGCGGAGCGGCGAAATCTCATGATGCTGTTGGCTATGCTGTTGGACCTAGCGGGGGAGAAAACAGCTTAATCAGAAAAATGATTGATTTTTTGAACCTAGTTTCTTCCAGCCACATTAATCCGGAATTGGCAGAAGAATTTTCTTTGGCAAAAGCAAAATACCGGACTGATATTGTGGATTATGACGAGCTTAGGGCGATTGGCTATAAAAATTTAAAAGCAATTTCCGGCCTGGAGGTTGCTAGACCATTGGGCGGATTTTATCTTTGGTTTTCAGTAAAAAATTTGATTGGTTCAAATAAGCCATTTAAAACTTCTGAGGAATTGATGTCGGCTTTTTTAAAAAAAAAGTCAGTAGCAATGCTGCCTGGAGAATGGTTTGATTGCCCTGGCTATGCAAGGATTCATATTGCTAATGTATCTAAAGACATTCTGCTGATGGGAATCCAGAAATTTAAAGAATTTGTTGAAGAGACTAATAGCCAGAAATTAAAAGAAGATAAAAATATCCAGCAATAAGCTGGATTTTTTAAATGATTTATTGGTAGTCTCGACGGGAATCGAACCCGTGTTTCCGCCGTGAAAGGGCAGCGTCCTGGCCGTTAGACGACGAGACCTTATAATTACTATAAATTATATAAATTTTAAAATAAAGTCAATTTAAAAAATGTTATAATTATTGAGATAGATTATGAAAGGTCGTTATGGATTTTATAAATATGATTTTGATTTTTTTAGTTTATAAGGACTTGGCGCTTTTGTTTTTAAGATTATCGATGGCGTGGATTTTTTTGGCGCATGGCTGGCCAAAATTGAAAGATTTAAAAACTACGGCGGCTAATTTTAATATGATGGGGTTTAAGCCCGGCCGGCTTTGGGGAACTTATGTTGCGCTTTTGGAAACCGCGGGAGCTTTAATGTTAATTTTAGGCGTTGGCACGCAAATAGCCGCCTTTCTTTTTGCCGGAGAAATGGCAGTAGCTGCGGTCTGGAAAAAAATTAAGGGCCAAAATTTAGCCGGAGGATATGAATTAGATTTGCTTTTAGTTGCGGCCAGCTTGGTTCTTGCGACCAGCGGCGGCGGAATATTCGCCCTGCTTTTTTAAAACAAATTTAGGAAAAGTTTTATGCAAAGATTTTTTGAATTTGTTCCTGGGGCTCTTTCTTGGATCACTTTATTTTTAATGGTTTTTTTATCCTGGCAAAAGCCGGTTTGGATAGCTTTTTTTATAATTTTATTTGATATTTATTGGCTTTTTAAATCGCTTTATTTATCTTTGCATTTGCGGGCAACTTTCAGAAAAATGCGGGAATATTTAAAAATTTCCTGGCAGGACCGGCTTACGATTTTGGCGAATTGGAAATCAATCCATCATTTGGTAATTCTGCCTATGGCTGATGAGCCTTACGAAGTGGTAAGGGAAGCTTTTGAAAGCTTGGCAAAAACAAATTATCTAAAAGAAAAATTATTTTTAGTTTTGGCGATTGAAGAGCGCGCCGGCAAAAAGGCCGCTGAAATTTCAGAAAAAATAAAAAAAGAATTTTCCGATATTTTCCCTTGGCTTATTGTTACAAAACATCCGGCTGATTTGACCGGAGAAATTCCCGGGAAAGGATCAAATGAATCTTGGGCGGCAAGAGAGGCGAAAAAATTAATTATTGATAAATTAAATCTTGATTACGAAAAAATTTTAGTTTCGGTATTTGACGTTGATACGCAGGTTTACTCGGATTATTTCGGCTGCTTGACTTATCATTTTTTGACTGCGGAAAATCCCCAGCGATCCAGCTACCAGCCGATTCCTCTTTTTACCAATAATATTTATCAGGCGCCGGCTTTGGCTCGGGTTATTTCCTTTTCCGCGACTTTTTGGCAGATGATGCAGCAATCCAGGCCGGAGCGGCTGACTACCTTTTCTTCCCACGCGATGCCTTTTAAAGCCCTTGTAGAAATCGGCTATTGGCAGAAAGATATTGTTTCCGAAGACTCGCGGATTTTTTGGCAATGTTATTTGCATTACGGCGGCGACTGGCGGGTAGTTCCGCTTTTTTATCCGGTATCTATGGATGCCAATGTGGCGCGGACTTTCTGGCAGACTTTGGTTAATTTATATAAACAGCAAAGGCGCTGGGCTTGGGGAGCAGAAAATTTTTCTTATATGGTTTTTGGGTTTATTGAAAATAAATCAATTTCTTTCCAATCTAAAATTTATTGGACTTTTAATCTTTTGGAGGGGTTTCATTCTTGGGCAACCAGTTCTTTGATGATTTTTGCGCTTGGCTGGCTTCCAATTTTAATGGGCGGCGGAAGTTTTAACCAGACCTTGCTTTCTTATAATTTACCAATCGTTACCAGGCATATTATGATTTTTGCGAGTTTGGGAATAGCAAGTTCGGCAATTCTAAGCATTATGCTTTTGCCCAAAAAATCGGAAAAGAATCGGCTGTATAATTATGCGTTTTATCTTTTGCAATGGGCGCTTATGCCTATAACTTTAATTATTTTCGGAGCTTTTCCAGCTTTGGAGGCGCAAACCCGTTTAATGCTCGGCGGCAAATGGCGATTAGGATTTTGGATAACGCCTAAGCGGCGATAGTTTAAAGATAGAAAAAATCTTGACAGAAATTAAATTTTAGCTTATAAATTACCACAGCACTTAAAATAATTTAGAGATAAAATTGGAAAGCGTTGACGATAAGCTTGAGATGATTATCCGGCTTCCCCAGAAAGAGCCGCAACTGCTTGAAAGAAATGTTACTGGAAAAATTCGGGAAGGCCTTGATGAAATTAAAAGAGACTTGGCAAATCTCGGCGGCGTTTCCAGGGTGGAAATCAGGGAAAATAGTTTGGCTCCTAGTTTGGACAATAACATCTTTTCTGACCATCTTTTTGTTGTTCGAATGAAGGAACAGCCAATTAAAGAAAGGGTCCTTATTTTAAAAGATTGCTTTATCCAAAAAGCTAAAGAAACCGGACTGGACGGACTGGCTCTTCAAATAATTTATCAAGATCATTATTTTGATCCGCATCTCTGATGCGGATTTTTTTAAATTACTCCAAATGGATTTTAGTTTGAAATTCTTGGAATTTTTTCAAAAGCGCCGAGTGATTTTGGAATTCCGGGTCGTTGGAAATTATTTCTTTTGCTGCGTCGCGCGCAGACTTTACTAATTGAATGTCTTTTAAAGCATCCATTGCCACATCTGGCAATCCGGCTTGGCTTTCTCCTAAAAATTGGCCTGGTCCCCGCAGCATTAAATCTTTTTCCGCAAGTTCAAATCCATTTTTTGCGGCAATCAGGAATTGGAGCCTTTTTTGCACAGCCACGGAATCAGAATCAGTGAAAAGCAAGCAAAAAGATTGGTGTTCTCCTCGGCCGACCCGCCCGCGAAACTGATAAAGCTGTGCGAGCCCGAATCTTTCCGAACCTTCAATCATCATAGTGGTGGCATTCGGCACATCCACTCCGACTTCAATAACAGAAGTGGAAACTAAAATATCGCATTTCTGATCCTGAAAATCTTTCATAATTTGGTCTTTTTCTTTACCCTTCATTTTTCCATGCAGCATTGTTACTTTTAATTCCGGAAAAATTTTTGTGGACAATTTTTCAAATTCTTCTTTTACAGATTTTAATTCCAGCGCTTTCTTTTTCGCTTCGCTTAGAATTTCTCCTTCTTTTACGGCGCCCGGTTCAATCCTTGGGCAGATTACAAATACTTGCCGCCCCTTTTTAATTTGCTCGCGGATAAAATCATAAGCTTTTTTTCGATTTTCTGGAGCTACCACTTTCGTTATAATTTCTTTTCGGCCGGCTGGCAATTCTGTAATGGTAGAAAGGTCTAAATCGCCGAAAACGGTTAACGATAATGTGCGGGGAATCGGGGTTGCAGACATAGAAAGGAAGTGCGGCAGCAGATTAGATTCAGAAAAGTTTTGGCTTGCCAATGCGGCGCGCTGGGCAACTCCAAAACGATGCTGTTCGTCAACGATTGCCAAAGCTAAATTTTGAAATTTTACTGATTTTTGGATTACCGCGTGAGTACCGATGATTATTTTTACTTTGCCGCCGGATATTTCTTTAAGCAATTTTGCTTTAGTCATTTTGCTTTCTAAATTTCCTCCATAAGCAATTTCGCTTTTATTTGCGGTTAAAAGAGCAATGCCGCCGCTAAAATCGCTGAAAATTTTAGTTATAGTCCGGTAATGCTGGCCGGCAAGCACTTCCGTTGGCGCCATAAAAGCAGTTTGGAAATTATTGTTTGCGGATAAAATCGCCGCAATCGCCGCAATGACGGTTTTCCCGGACCCGACGTCTCCTTGCAGCAATCGGTTCATCGGATGCGGCTTTTGAAGATCGGCGGCAATCTCCCGCAAACTTTCTTTTTGGGAATTGGTCAGCTGGAATGGCAGGCTTTCCATTAATTTGGCCAAATAATTTTCATCTACTTTAATTGCAATCGCTTGTTTTTCTGCCAGCTGGGATTTTAATTTAAGATTATTAAGCTGGAGCAGAAATAAATCTTCAAAAGCGAATCTTTTTTTAGCGAACTCGGCGTCAGCTATTTTCAGCGGGAAATGCATTCTTTTGAGCGCCAAATTAATTTCCGGGAACTTATTTTCTTTTAAAATATTTTCCGGAATAAATTCTTCCATCGGATCCAGGCTTTTTAAAATAGGTTTTAGCAGATATCTTAACCCTTTAGAAGTTAATCCTCTGGTTTCCGGATAAATTGGTATTAATCCCGCGGTATGTTTTGTTTCGCCCCGGCCTAATTTATCAATCGGTTCATAAGACGGGCTGGCAAGATATATTTCCCGCTTGGATCCGGTCACTTTCCCGGCAAAATTATAGCGGCCTCCTTCCCGCAGGATATTATTAATGTATGGCTGATTGAACCAGACTGCTTTTATTCCCCCCGTATCATCAACAATAATCGCCTCAGTAATAAGAAGATTTTTTTTCCAGGTTCTTCTGGTTGAAATCTGATTGACTGTGCCTTGGACAGTAGCAGATTGGCCGACTTCCAGTTCGCCGATAGGCGCAACTCGGGAATAATCTTCGTAGCGGAAAGGAAAATGCCAAATTAAATCATTAACCGTTTTAATTCCAAGCCTTTGAAGCTTGAGGATAAATTTTGAACCGATACCCGGTATAGTTGCAAGTTCGGTATCTAGTCGCATAGGAATGTAGATATTATACCAGAATTTTGCATATATCAATAACTAACCCGTTACAAGATTGAAATTTTTTTAAAATTTGGTTATTTTTAAAAAAAGCAAAGCAAGCGTCCATAGCTCAGCTGGTAGAGCAGCTCCCTCTTAAGGAGATGGTCCCAGGTTCGATTCCTGGTGGACGCACAAAATAAAAAGAGGCGCAAAGCCTCTTTGTTTTTTAAAATTTCCAGCCAGCTCCCAGCAGCGCCCCATAGCCAGTATTCCAAAACCCAGCCATGGTAAGAACTAAATGTTTTGTCGGCATAAGCCGCAAGCCGAGTTCCGCTGAAACAAGCGGGATAGTTCTTTTCACTTCGTCTTTAGCGTCTTCAATGACCGGGAAATCAAAACCGCTGAATGTTTCGTGGCCAATAAATTGCCCATTAAAACGAACTGTCAATTCTCCAGCGCCAAGACCGCCGCGGACATAAGGCCGCACCCAACTTTTTACGCCTAAAAATCTGCGTTCAAAATCCAGCGTAACGCCATTAAGATTCATATCGGTTTTTCCGGTAATAACGCCGTCAACAAAATTTTCCGCAAGCGTATCTGCCGTATCCGAACGCGCCCAGTTGCCATCGCCTTTGGCAGTTATCTTCAGCCAAGTGAGCCCAAGCAGCCATCTATCGTTAAGCTCATAATTTCCCCGCAATCCCTGGATATCGCCAAGCAAATGCTTTGGATGCTCAACAATGGATTTATCCATGCCAAGCAGCATTCCAGGCAACTCATAACTGCCGTCAATAACTTCCACTGAAAATCGGTCCATGAAACTATCGCTTGCATTAACTTGTCTGGCAATACTTAAAAGCATTACCATTATCGTAACAAACACAACCAAGCATAGCTTCATTTGAATTCTTCCGTTATTAACCTTACAAAAGTCTAATAATTAGAGTAGTCGGGAAAATAACGATTGTCAAATAAAAAATCCGCGCTTGCGCGGATTGCCATATTAAAAATCAACAGATTTGCCACAGCCGCAAGAACCTTTTTTATTCGGATTTATAATTATAAAACCCTCGCTCATCAAATCGTCAACCCATCCCCAATCAATAACCGCTCCTTTTAAATAAGGGAGGCTTGCCTGGCTTACAAATATCCTAATCGTATATTTTACTCCGTTCTCTTCAAAATCTTTTTCTAAAATTTCGTCATTTTCTTCTGGTCTCATTTCCGGCTTAATTTCATGCTGATATCCGGAACAGCCGCCGGCAATAATGCCAAATCTCAAGCCGCCGCTTTCCGGAACTGATTTTTCCTGTAAAATTGATTTAATTTTCTTAGCTGCCTTATCAGTTACGCTAATCAATGCGCTATCTTTATTGATGCTATCATCCGCTGACACCTTTTTAACCCAAGGCAATAAATGGATTAAAATATGTTCGGCCGGCTTTTGCTTATCAGGATTAATATTCAAAATAATTTCTCCGGTGTTTTCGTTTACATCTAAAATTTCACACTGCAGTCCGGCTCTGCCTAAAACATATTCCACCTCTTTTAATTCATTTTCAAGAACCACAACGGAAAATTCACCGCCAAGATAAACATTTTCTTTGAGGAACTCTTGTAATTTTTCCCTGACTGCCTGTTCATTAATTTCCAACGCCCGCAATCCCCAAGCCGCCTCTTCATGATTAATATAAATTAAATAAAGCTTATTTAAGCCGAGATTAATTCTTAAATTCTCGAGTTTATCCAAAAGCTCTTTATTATTGCCCTTTAATCCCCACAAGAACTCTTCCCAATTCATTTTTGCTGATTTTCAAAGAAATACTGTTAATTTATAATATCGCAGAATCTAAGAGCAAAGCAAGCTATTTCATTTTGACTTTAAGCCCAGCTTGACCTACAATCTACACAGAATCATTGATAGATGAATAAGGCTAAAACTAATGAAAATAAACGGGAAGTTCTTGTTCGGAACTATTCTTTTTCTTTCCGGCTTAATCAATCCTTTAAAAATCTATGCCGATTCCATCGGCACTATAACCGGCTATATTTTTCCAGAAATTGACTTTCGGTATGTAGAATTCTTGCCGAACGGACATCTGCATAAAAACAAACCCCATTATGGAAAATACAATTGGAAAGTGCTGGAATCAGCCCATTTTCAATTATACGTTTACGGCCAGAACGACGAATTGGCAAACTTGTATTTGCAAGAAGCGGAAAAAACCTTCCGGGAATACGGGGCCAAAATGAACACTTACGGTTTTTCGGAAAAAATCCGGATAATTATTTTCAATTCCCAAAGGGATTTTGAAGAAGCCAACCTTATTTTCGGCCTGGTGCCGAAAGGATTGGGCGGCGAAACTGAAATGCTGAAATGGAAACGGGTCTTAATTGCCTTCCGAGATTCGCCGGTTGGATTTCGGAGATTGCTCCGCCATGAATTAACGCACCGTTATCAGGGTGAATTTATAAAACTAACAATGATAAACTTCTGGTATCAAGATACCCCGCTTTGGTTTATTGAGGGTTCGGCAGAGCATTTTTCCCATGAATGGGATTCCAGGGGAGAATTAACGATGCGCGATGCTTACTTGAATAATTATTTGGCCCATGTAACCGGCTGGAGCCCATGGTATACAAGCTTGGTCTATAAAGAAGGTGAGTTTATTCTCCACTTCCTTGCGGATCAATATAAAGATAAAGGCGAAGTTACCAGCGCCATCTTGAAAGAAAGCACTGAAATGAAATTCGCCGAAGCTTTTAAAAAAGTCACCGGCGATTCTCTGGAAGAATTTGATAAGAAGCTGCAAAAGCATATTAATGAAAAATATGGGCCTCTTAAAACTAAATCAGACGCAACGGAAGAAGCTAACTCCCTAACCGATGGCGCAATTCTTGCCTCAAAAGGAAATTACTTTATCAGCAGAAAAGACGTCTTTGGCCGGGAAACTCTCTTCTTGAATTGGACTAATGGCAATGAAATTAAATCAAAAAAATTAGCAGATGGCGGGCGGCTGAAAAGCGTGGACGTCAAAGGCTTTGAAGTGGAATTGTCGCCAGAATTCGGATTCCAAGAAAATGGCGCTGTTTTTGCTTCAACAAGTACGGTCATTTACGCCCTCAATAAAGGCGGGCGCGATACCTTAATATTCCAAAACTTTTCTTTTGGCAAAAAAAGAAAAGGGAAATTTCTAAAATTCTTTTTAGGCCAAAGCAAGGAAAAATTCCACTTGGAAGGGAAAGAGGAATATTCTTTTGCCAATCTGCGGGACATCCAATATCCGGCAATGATTAATGATAAGGAAGTCGCTTTTGTCGGCAGAGAAAATATTTTTTCCGAACTCTATAAATTCAACTTAAAAACGAAAGAATTGAAAAGACTGACTTCGGCCAGGCGGACTTACCGCGGCCTGACTTATTCCAAATGGCTGGATGCCCTGATAACCTCCGTAGAAAATGAAAAAACCGAGTCTTACAACCTCGCAAAGTATGATTTTAAAAAAAATACTTTAGAGCTGTTGAATCCGGCAAAAGAAAATGAATTTTCCGCAACTGCTTCGACCGACGGCAAAAAACTGCTGTATGTCAGCGATAAAGATTTAGTCAATAATATCTGTATGTATGATTTTGAAAATCAAACCGTTACAAGGCTGACAGACGCCAAAATCGGCGTTTTCCGGCCCCAATGGTTTAGCGAAAATGGTATTATCTTTAACAGTTTTTCGCGCGGCAATGTCTGGATAAAAATCATTCCTCTGCCAAAATCAAATCTGGCAAAATCCAAACAAGAAATGCCAAAAAGCGACAAAACCGATGCGGTAAAAATTTCTTCTGAGCCTGCTTCAATAATTGACTCTTTCAAGAAACTAATTCCAAATTCCGAATCGCTGACAATTTTTGCAACCGCCGCTTCTTCTGACAATACCAAAATGCTATTGATTGAAAATCGGAAATTATCCATGGAAATCCTAAAACGCGGCGATCCGGAAATACGATTCTATTTAGCGGATAAAACTGCCAATAACGTAAATCAATTTACTCTGAAAGAGTTTAAAAGAATGAAAGATTTTACGAATGTTGCCCTGCTTGCCGGACAGAATATTCTGCTGCAAAAATCTAACATGATGGTGGAAAAAGTAAACAAAGTAAAAAGCAATGGCGAAAATGAAAGCAGAGAAGAAGAGGTGAATTATAAAGAATCCTATATTTATAATCCGCCGGAACAGAAACTTTATAAATTGGATACGGAAATTTCTTCCCGATTATTGGGGAAAAGCCGTTTCTTGATTAAAATCTCTCCGGAGCGGAGCCATATTTTCTGGGTGGACCAAGACCAAAAGAATATTACTGGTTATGATGTTCTGAAAAAAGAAAAACAGTCGATCGACAAAAGTTTCAGCAAATTACAGGATTTAGTTTTTCTTTCTGAAACTAAGCTGCTGGTATTGGAAAAAAGCTGGCATAGCTTTGAAATTGACGAGGTGGAAGCGGGAACTGATACGGTTAAAACCTGGAAAGAAATCTTGTCGGATGATAATTATAATTTAAAAAATGCCGCTTGGTACCCAATTACCGATAAAAAGAAAGTTTTCTTTATTGCCCAAAAAAAGAATTCCCAATCATTTGATTTGCTTCTTTACGATCTTAACCCAAGCAGCTTAACTTTGGTCCAGTCGGAAATTCCAAATTTGGAGAAAATAGAACTTCAAAACGGAAAATTAACGCTGAACATTAAAAATGAATACGGCGTTGAAAAATCGCAGATCTTTGATGAAAATGGTGGATTGGAAAAAAGCGAAGAAAAATTAAGTTATGTGCTTAATAATTCTTCTTCTGCCAGCCATTTCCAAACAATTCCTTTACTGGAAAGAACTTTTCCAGCGGATATCAATATCTCAACAAGACAAAGAGAGTTGAAAAAATTGCCAAGAGTTATGCACGCTTACGGCGAAGCCGCGATCGCCTTTGGCGAAAGGCGCGGAGTAAGCACTTATCTTGCACTTCAAGCTTTAGCTTTTGACGAGCTTAATAATAAAGCAGTGGATGCGAATATAATTTTACAGGAAGGAACTTACGGCTTGGCTGATGTGGTTTACTACGATTTCAATTCCGGCAGGTCGTATCTGCTTGATTATTGGCATTTTGACCAAGACCGCCAAAGATTGGATGTTGGCATTTCCCAAAACATCTTCCTGCATGAATTCTTAAATTTGGACGCAACCTTGAAAGAAGAGCATGTTAGAAATGACCGGGATTCCGGAAAAATAGAATGGTGGCGGACTAAAATTGGCACTAGCTTAAGCTTAGACACCACAATCAACGACTGGCACGGGCCGCATTCCGGCGCAGCAGTCTTTAGCCAAACAGAATTGGGATTTGATAACAACCGCGGCTATCAATCAATTGACCTGAATCTTGACGCAAGATACTATCTGCCATTTACCGAACGTTCCGGATTGGCTTTCCGGCTGGCTGGCGGCGAAAGCTTTGGAAAGAACCCCACGATTTTCATCTGGGGTGGAAACAAAACTTTCCGCGGCATTCCAATGTTCAGCCAAGCAGGCAACGCCTATGCGCTTCAAAGCACTGATCTTAGAATTCCGGTAATTGACGCTATCGGAGCCGTTTTTAGCGGACCGGTTGGCGAAGCATTTGTTCCGCTGACTCTCTATATGGATGTCAGGGGAGGAATCTATAATGACATGGGCGACATCTGGTATACAAAAAATCCGCTGTTCGACGGGCACACAAAGCCTGCATTGCAGCAAAGCGCCGGAGTATTTTTAAATATTCCGACTGCCCTTGGATTTAATCTGAGATTCAATAAAGGATTTATGGGGAAGAAAGGATGGAACTTGTGGTTAGGATATAATTGGTAAAAAATAATACAGCGAGCTTGTCTCGCTGTTTTTTTATTGTTATAATCTTTTAAAGATTTGCGGGTATCGTATAGCGGCTATTATGCGACCTTGCCAAGGTCGAGATACGGGTTCGACTCCCGTTACCCGCTCCAGAATTTGATTTAATTTTAATATTTAAGTAATATATAGTAAGCAGTTAACGTTCCTTGAAAAGGAGGAAGCAATAAAAAAGAAATTGTGTTCTTGCGCATTAATAAATGGGCATTCTTCCAATTGTCCTCATAAAAATATAATCATTGGAGAAGAATCAGTTACGATTGATTTTGGTGTTCTCAAAAAAATAATTGAGGAAATAGAAAAAAGGGTGATACGGGAAAATAGCAAAAAATCTAGCCGAAAGAAAACCCGGATCTTCATAGCGCCAGTAATCAAAAAACAAAGGAGGGCGTTATGAAATTTCCTGAATTTGCCGACTTAATGGAAAAAATTGGTTTCCGAGACGATCAGTCAGCCGCGCCAACTTTCAAGTTAAATAAAAAAGACTTAAAAAATCCTGTTTTCAAAGGTAATTACTCTAAAGTAGCCGGCTCATATCGTCTCGTAAGTATTTGGTCCCAAGGCGAAGAAGTTGCATTATGGGCCCAAGAAGACAGAAGCGGCAGCAAGCTATTTCCTTTCCACAAAGAAGAAGTTAATTATCTAGCTAAGCGAAAGAGGTTTAAGAAAAGCTAATAGCATCTTTTTAATTTTTGCTCCCGACTTCGGTTTGGGGCTTTTTCTTTTTAACCCAAAATTAGCGCAACCAACCTATCTCCACCCTCAAAATAGGTTCTAAAATCCTCTATTGGGGCGGAGCGGATTTATTGCCTTAAATCCTTGATTGTTTTACTCTAAATATAGAACCTTAACCTGAATCGTTTGAAGAACCAATGACTAATCCTGATTTCCGATTCGTCTTGCCGGGCGATCCCTTTGATCAAGAATTCTTCAAAAAAGAAGGCTGGGAAAAAGAATCAAGCCGCGATTATTCTTTTGAGAATGGCAGGCATCGGGATGTCGGAATTGGCACTGCTCCGCCCTGGGCAAAATACGCTACTGCTTCGCAATATGTGAATGAAGAGCTTGGGTTTCGCATAATTGTTGTTAATCACTTGGATTACGGGCCGTCATTTATGCGGTGGGTTCGGCTTGAAGATACTGCACCTGATAAGCCAGCTGGCTTAGCGATTTATGCCAATGACAGATGGACGGTTCGAAAACTGGAAGAAGAATTTGCTATAGATACGAACGTAGATGCCGTCGGATCTAAAACCATCATTCAGAAAATCATTTTAAAATTTGTTCGGGAAATTGGCGGTAAAAAAGTTTCCACAACCCAATTAGAAATTATTAGGGAAGATTAAATTACATAAGCCGTTCAAATAAAAAACTCCGCTATCGCGGAGATTTTATTTACTATGATTTTGGGGTTTTAATTCAAAATTAAAAGAAAGAACTATCCCAGAACCATTTTTTATTAGGGGCAGCAATTCATTGTATTCAGCTTCGGTTAATTCAATTTCAAATTCTTGGTCATTAGCATATACAGGATGCAAGTCTAAAACTAATTTAAGCGCAAATTTCTTTTTAAAAAAAGATTGTGGCGGGAGACAGCCAGAAAAGAAAGCAATAGTTTCTTTTCTAGCTAATTCTTTTACTTTTAAATCTTCCGTAGATTTTTCGTTGTCAATCGTATCATGGCCGCTCCATTTTATTAAAGGAGTTGGTTTTGTTTCCAGAACTAAAGTAAATTCTCTATTAGTTAATTCTTCGGGTGGAGTTGAAAGCAATTCCTGATTTATTTCTAACCCATGCAATTTAAGCCTTTCGGCGGATGTTCGCCAAACTACCTTGCTTTTGCCCCTTAATTCCACTTTTATAACGCCGCCGTTAATGCTATCTAAAGTTAACGACCCGAGGCATAGTTCCCTTTCCAGCTTCATTGCTTTCTTCTTGAATATTCTTATTATTTAAGAACTAAATATATAGTACATATTTATTTAAAAATTATCAACGCTCTCAATTTTAATCCAAATAAAAAACCGGGTTATCCGGTTTTATCGCCATTCTTTTTTTCCTTTTTATAATCTAAATTTCTAAAAAGCACTTTAGTCACGTATTCATCCCGGGATTTAATCTTTCCTCTTGCTTCGCTATCCAAAGCCTGTTTCAATGCGCCCAGAAAAGTATTATGTTTAGCGATAATTTCTGCCTTATCCGCCCTGCTTTCGTAATCCCACGAACGAACAAGTATAATCCAAGACTCCTGGTTGCCTTCATATCTGCACTCAAATCTTAAGCCGTCTCCATAATGAAAAATTATTTTTTCAATTAGTTTAGACAGCTTATGAGATGATTCCTGAACCCGTTCTAAAGTTTTTGTTAATTTTTGCGATTGCCGGCCAGGAATTTTATTGATTTCTTCCAGCATTTCTTTTACTGTAAGTTCTATATTCCAATGCGATTTAGCAATCTTATAACGGCCATCTTCCTTATTCGGCAAAGCCGCGCCCCAAGCTGAACATTCCATGCTGCCGCCAAAATATAAAACTAAATCAGGCTTGCTGTCAGACATTCAATTTTTTAATATAAAAATCTCTATAAAAGAGAATAACTGTATAAACAACGTTTGTCAAAAATCAAAAACCGGCTATTTAAGCCAGTTGTTTTAAATTCGTTCTTTGGGATTTCTATACAAAAGCTTTAGCATTAAATTCTCTTCTCCCCGCCTCATGCGGCGAATAACGTCCTCAGCCGGAACAATGCGGCACTCCACATGGACCGATAAAGGCCTATGCAATTCATTTTCCCATCTATAAACAGTAGAAGCGGAAACTTTCATTAAAGAAGCTGCCAGAGTCCAAGAATCGCCGCATGCCTTCCTGATTCTGCGCACCCTGACCGAAATCGGCTGCCATTCGCTTCTTTTGCGACTAGTCTTCATTGCTTTCCCCCAGTCAACGATCTGAAAAGATTATAATTCAGACTTAAAATATTTTCAAGTATTTCCTTTTGCCAACTTGAAGCAGAATTTCTTTGCTAAAAACAACAATTTTATTGGGGTCGTCCTGTTTTTCATTATCTAATTTTACTCCTCCCTGTTTAATCAGTCTTCTTGCCTCGCTTTTGCTTGCGGCCATTTTGGTTTCCAAAAGCAAATCAAGCAAAGATAAACTTTTCACTTTCAACTTTGCACCTTGTACTTCTGTTGGGGCTTCTTTATTAGAAACTACCCGTACAAATTCTCCTTCGGCTTTTTTAGCGGCGGATGCGCCGTGATACATTTCCACCAATGTTTTAGCCAATTCCATCTTTGCTCCCCGCGGATCTTTTTCCGCCTTGCCAGCCATCTTATCAAGCGGCAAATCAGTCAGAAGTTCCGCGTATTTTAAAATCAAATTATCCGGTACAGACATAACTTTCCCGAAACTGATTTCTGGGTTTTCTGTAAGGCCTATGTAATTGCCTGAACTTTTGCCCATTTTTTGGACGCCGTCAGTCCCCTCCAAAAGCGGCAAAGTCAAAACATCCTGCTCAGGCTGTCCGTATTTTCTCTGCAAACGGCGGCCCATCAACAAATTAAATTTCTGGTCATTCCCGCCGATTTCCAAATCTGCTTTTATCGCTACT
>Ga0209515_10002471_pt1 | contig 28339 bp, 33 predicted proteins | sample Subgroupgradi54m_FD_187454 | JGI IMG/M metagenome (GOLD analysis project Ga0209515, IMG submission 187454) | Subsurface groundwater microbial communities from S. Glens Falls, New York, USA - GMW60B uncontaminated upgradient, 5.4 m (SPAdes)... ... | reverse complement strand
TCCGAACGACTTGTCCCTCGAAGTCGGAGCGCAGAGGGGCGACGCGAGGCAAGGAGCGAAGCGAACTTATGTTGTCTGCATAACCCCCTCAAGTCTTACGTCTCCCCCTTGCCCCAAGGGGGAGAGACTAACGTCGGAATGGACGGCGAGGACCGCCGCGATGACCGCCACCACCGCCTTGCGGTGGACGGCGTCCGTAGGGACGGCGGTCCTGTTCTTCAAAACGCGGCATCGGGCGCTCCGGCGGAAGTTCGGGCATTTTTGTCACCGGCAAACGCACGCGCGCCAGTTTTTCAATTTCACGCACTTCGGCGCCTTGATCCGGTGTGGCAAACGAAATGGCGTGTCCGGCGTGACCCGCGCGACCGGTGCGGCCGATGCGATGCACATAATCATTCGGATTATCCGGAATATCGTAGTTCAAAACAAGTTCAATACCGATCACGTCAATACCACGCGCCGCAATATCAGTTGCAATGAGCACGCGATATTTGCCGGATTTGAATCCATCAAGCGCTTCACGGCGTTGTGCGAGTGAGCGATCGGAATGGATTTCAGCCGCCGCGTGTCCCATGGCACGGACCGCACGACAAATTTTGCGTGCGCCATGTTTCGTGCGTGAAAATACCAAAATGGTACCGTGAAACTCCGCAAGCACTTTATCGAGTAATCGATTTTTTTGATCTTTTTTCACCACGAACAATTCATGATCGATGTGATCGGCAATGGTTCCTGCACGCGCGATTTCAACACGCACCGGCAATTTCATGTACGTTGTCGCGATGCGCACAATATCATCAGGCATGGTGGCGGAAAAAAGCATGGTCTGACGTTCGCGCGGCACTTTTTCCAAAATGCGTTTGATCTGCGGCGCAAAACCCATGTCAAGCATGCGATCGGCTTCATCAAGTACCAAAATGCTCACCGCATTGAGATTCAAGGTGCGTTGATTCAAGTGATCAATGATGCGACCGGGGGTGCCCACAATCACATGCGCATTTTTGCGGAGCATTTCCATTTGACGTCCCATTGATGCGCCGCCGATAAGTACTGCGGTGCGGAGTCCAAAACTGCGTCCGATCTGTTGGAGCGTCTCATCAACTTGGAGCGCCAGTTCACGCGTCGGCAAAATGATGAGCCCGAGACCTTTCACGTGCGCGAGGCGTTGCAACATCGGCAAACCGAATGCAAGCGTCTTGCCGGTGCCGGTTTGCGCAATACCAATAATGTCCTTTCCCTCGATTGCGATGGGAATGGATTTTTGTTGGATCGGCGTCGGGATCGTAAACTTCAGCCGATCAAGTATTTCGAGAATGCGCGGGGCAATGCCGAGTCCATAAAAACTCGAAGATTCGCCGCGACTGATGTCGTGTGTCATATCCTAGGGTGACCCGAGGCCTTCAGAGGGTCACGATGGGGTACCCCGTTTCGCGAAAGCGAAATGGGGAGCGCAGGTGGCGCACGAAGGCGGAAGCCATTCACTCGATCGCATCGAGTGAAGTGGCGGAGCCGAAGTGCACAACGCCGAGCAATGACACACAGAGGTTCGAGTCCAAAATCCGCTTAAAACGGATCAATTAAACTAACAGGGGTAGTATACCAGAGAAGACTACATCTGTCAATTCTTATGAACCATCCCCCTCTTAAGTTAAGAGGGGGACGAGGGGGAGTTACCTCGCTAGGAGTGAGCGAAGTCACAAAGCGTCACCGCTTTGGGACTTCCGAACGACTTGTCCCCCGAAGTTGGAGCGCAGAGGGGAGGACGCGAGGCAAGGAGCGAAGCGAACTTATGTTGTCTACATAACCCCCTCAATTTTTACTTCTCCCCCTTACCCTAAGGGGGAGAAGCCCGTCTGATCTGTCACCTCGATTCTAACTTTTTTTCACCATAGTGAAAAAAAGTTAGACAACAAAAAATCACGGTCTTACCGCAATCAAAAATCCGAGGTCGCGCCTCGAGATAGAGATCCTTGCAAAACTCCTGGGGCGCGGGGGAGGATGATCGGCACCCTCACCTTAGTTTTACATCCTCTCCCATGCGATGGAGAGGAATGTGAGATGCTTCGCTTCGCTCGAGGATGACGGAGTTTTGTGAGCGGTCTCAATAATCACGGAGCTTATCAATACCACTATGCATCTGCATGCGCTCGAGGGCTTTGGCTTCGATTTGGCGGATGCGCTCGCGGGTGACATCAAACTCTTTACCCACTTCTTCGAGCGTGTGCGATACATTGTCGGTCAAACCAAAACGCATTTCCAAAATCTTTTGTTCGCGCGGCGACAAATCTTTGATGACGTCGCGTACATAGTCGCGCAAAAGCTGGAGCGCGGCGGCGCGATCCGGCGTCACATTTTTCACATCCTCGATAAAATCCTCGAGCGTGGAATCTTCATCGTCCTCGCCCACCGAGGTCTCAAGTGAAACCGTGTCCTGCGAAATTTTAATGATATGCCTCACCTTGTCAATCTCTTCACCCATTTCAGCCGCGATTTCCTCGGGAAGTGGTTCGCGTCCCAAATCCTGAATCAACTGGCGCTCAATTTGTTGGAAACGATTGATCGTTTCCACCATGTGCACCGGAATGCGAATCGTACGCGATTGATCGGCAAGCGCGCGGGTGATCGCTTGACGAATCCACCACGTCGCATACGTCGAAAATTTGTATCCTTTGCGATACTCAAATTTTTTGACCGCGCGGAAAAGGCCAATGTTCCCCTCTTGAATCAAATCGAGAAGCGACAGTTGTTTTCCCACGAATTTTTTGGCAATCGAAACCACGAGACGCAGGTTCGCCTCGATGAGCCTCCGCTCCGCTTCTTTATCATTACGCTCTTTGCGTTTGGCAAACGCGATTTCTTCTTCACCGGTCAAAAGCGGAATCTTGCCGATCTCACGCAAATACATTTGAATCGAATCCTGCGAAAGCTCGGGTAAACTTTCAATCGTGGGCAGAAGAACTCCTTTGCTGTCTTTTTTGTCGCCTGACCCGATGCGCATTTTTGCAAGCGCCGCATTGCGATCATCACGCCGCCCCAAAATACCTTCTTTCATTTCAAGTAATTGTAAACCCATCTCATCAACGCGATCCAAAAAATCTTCGTATACCGTAATGTAGTCCTCAACTTCCGGGAATGTGTGGAGCACTTCGGTTTCCGTGACAAAACCGCGCGTCTCCCCTTTCTTGAGCAACTTCGTTATCACTTCAGGCGTCGGCGCTATTCCTTTTATCGGCTTTATCACTTCTCTTTTCACGAAAATAGATTTTGCAGATACGCGAAGAGAGGGCCGTTTTGCGGCTTTGTGCACTTTCTTTTTCGTCACCTTTTTTTTGGCAACGTGTTTTTTAATTTTCTTTTTTGATTTTGCCTTCATGCAATTTCGTTGAATTTTTTAAGAAGTTCTTGGATGCGATCCGTGTTTCCGATTTCTTCAGCAGTACGCAATTCGCGTGCAACCATTTCACGCGTCGCGCGCGAGGCGTGATCTTGAAATACGATGATGAGCGCCTCCATTTCCTCATGCACCTTCTTTTCATCCACACCCGCATAGAGCGCCTCACCTTTCACGGAAAGACTATCAAAAAGAGACAGCGTGGTGGGCTGTTCGAGAGCTATTTTACTTCTTAAATCAGCAAATTTCTTGTTATGGTCACTACCCTCTGCTGTGGATAATACATCTCCCTCATAATACAGGGAGGCACACAGGTTGTAAAGAGACGCGTGGGCTTCCGGCAACCATTCGCGACGCACACGCTCGGTGAGTGCCGAGCGCACATCGGGACGACCAAAAAAGAGCATGAGAAACGCTTCGGCCAGTTGCACATCACGCGTTATCGGCGCAATGGATTTCGTGGGTACATTTACCGCCATCTTTTCGGTAGTTGTTTTCTTTTTGACATGAGCGAGCGTCTCTTCGAGTATGGCATCACTCACTCCCAAACGCGATCCGAGCTCATGAAGCCAATGCGTGCGTTCGATGGGGTCTTGGAGCCGCGCAATTTCGGGAAGCAGAAGCGCGCCGGCTTTTTTCTTATCTTCTGCAGAGCTCGGCAAGCCTTTTGCAAATACTTTTTTGAAATAGTAAGTCATGGCGTCAGTTGCATCTGCAACCGCGGCGCGCCACAACGCCGGATCTTTTCTGACGCAATCATCCGGATCTTTGAAACCGGTGGGCAGTGTTACGACACGAACATTCATGCCCGCGACAAGTGCCGCATCAATACCGCGCTTTGCCGCACTCTCACCGGCCGGATCAGCATCAAAACACACGAGTAACGTATCGGTGAAACGGTGCATCAAATTTATTTGCTCTTCAGTGAGTGCTGTGCCGGAACTCGCCACGACCGCTTCGACGCCGGCCTTGTGTGATGCGATCACATCCATGTTGCCCTCGACAATGATAAAATATCCTGCGTTTTTCACGGCTTGTTTTGCCAGATGCAAACCGTAGAGCACCTGACTTTTATTATATACCAATGTCTGCGGCGTATTGATATATTTTCCTTCGTCGCGTTTTTCATCGAGCAAGCGCCCCGCAAATCCCACCACTTTCCCGCGGGCGTCAAAAATAGGGAACATCAAACGATGGCGGAAGCGATCATACACACCAACCTTGTCTTGACGATGAATCGCAAGCCCCGCGTCAATCATTTCTTGTTCGCGAAATCCTTGTTTTTTTAAAAATGACGTGAGGCCGTCCCACCGATCCGGCGCATATCCCAAAACGAATTTTTGCGCGAGCTCGGGATCAATTTCACGTTTTTTCAAATAATCGCGCGCAACTTGCGATGTTTCGGACTCCGCAAGCGACTTATGATACGCCCGCGCCGCATGTTCAAGAAGCGCAAGCAAACGCGTGCGCACATTCGTATCCACTTTTTCGAAACGCGTCACCTCGACGCCCGCCTTCTCGCCCAAGTAACGCACCGTTTCTCCGAAGTCCGTACTCTCCATTTCCATGACAAACGTAAAAAGATCGCCGCCCTTGTTACATCCAAAACATGTCCACAATTGTTTGTCGCGCGAAACATAAAACGAGGGCGTCTTCTCGCGATGAAACGGACAGACCCCCTTGAAACTATGACCCCCCGCAGGTTTCAACTGCACATACTCACCGATCACCTCCACAAGGTCGAGCTTTTGTTTTATTTCTTCGACGGGTGTCATGTAATATTGACGTCATTGCGAGGAGTCCCGATCGGTGAATTTTTAACAAGGTTATCGGGACGACTTGTGGTGAGCGTAGCGAATCCACGAAGCAATCCCGAGAATTAAAGGATTCCTTTATTTCACAGGATTGCTTCGCTTCGCTCGCAATGACCGCTTACGCTCGTACCAAACCAATCAACTCTCCCAAACTCAATTTTGACAATCGTGATCGCGGGGCGACGACGTCGCCGCAAATGAGCAATCTTTTTGAGTGATGAAAATACCATCCGGCTTTTGGTTCGCGCTTTTTCACTTCTTCATACGCGCGTGTCAAGTCAACCGTTGAGTGCGCATCGGCGCGAATGGACTTGAAACCGGTTTTGGTATCCACGTGCACCGCGAGCACAAACCCTTCCTCATAGGCGCGATCGGTCACTTTGGCCGTGCATACGAGCCCGACCCCCTTGCCCCACGGCGTTTTGAATTCCTTCCGCTTCTTCCAATCATGATCGAGTGTGACACGATCAAAAAAGAAACGCAAGAGCGCATCGAGCAAGACCGCGCCGGTTGCCACACGCTCATCCGAATCCGCAATCCACAAGAGCAGTGGCCCGATTTCATAAGGCGAGCACACATTGCCGAGCCGTTTTCCCAAGTCACCCTCAAGAACGAAATCAACCATGCGATGCAGAGCCTCGCTCATCAATTTTTCACGCGGTAATAATTTTCGTCGTCGCAAATCTTTCCACACAAGCGTCGCCGCGCTCTCGCCGACGTTGCCTTTGTGTTCATCATATTTTCCCCGACACACACCAACATGCACACTGTTTGGATCGGTATCAACAGATTTACCCCCATACGGATCTCCCCCGCGCGCATTCATACCAATAAACACCGTCCGCGCACGGCGCCATCCGGGAACATATTTTTTATACAACCACATCCCGCAAATGTCATCGAGATGGGGTTTGATGTGAGTGACCAGTGTTTTCATATATTGGAACCGAACAACGAAATTACCTGATGGGAACCGAACAACGAACCTGAACGAACCTTGCGAACAACGAACAATCCGATCATAATATGGAGACTCGGCCTCCGGTTGATGACTACCGGAGGCCGAGCCTCCGTGTCACATTCGTTGTTCGTAATGGTTCGAGAGGATTCGTTGTTCGGTTCCCATTCTATTTTACTCGTCGGAGCCAAAAAAGCCGGAAAAAAAACCTTTTTTCTTTTCTTCTTTCGGGGCGGATGTATACGTTGAAATAAAATCGCGAAGGCGCGCGACTTCGCGTTCCACAAGCAGGCCGTCATATTCGCCGGCGTGAGCATGACTTCCGCCGCCGTAACTGGGCTTTTTTTGATCAAGATGCAGATCGATTGTCACCCCATTCCCCTGCGCCTCAAGATACACATGAAAACGCGGATAAAATTCGGTCCCCAAACGATGTACATAACTCGTGTGCTGTGTGTTGTGATCGTAGTGCTCGGCATATCCGGCACGCTTCACGAGCGCCTCGGGATTGTCAGGAAGGGGGTTTTGAAGAAAGAGTTTCATACTAATTGTTTCTTTTACTCTTTTATATCCTCTGTGTAGATTGGAACCGAACAACGAATCTCATCGAATAGTACGAATTACGAATGATTCGTAATTAGTAATATTCGTTCAAATTCGTTATTAGGTTCCCATCAAATTATTTCGCTGTTCGCAGGGTTCGGGAAGGTTCGCTGTTCAGCTCCCATGATAAAGATTGTTCAATCAATTGTTCACACAGCGCCGAAAATGAAATGCCCGCCGCCCATGCGGATTTGGGCACCAAACTTTCCGGTGTCAAACCGGGGAGCGTATTGATCTCAAGAACCACGGGTTTTCTGTTTTTAATAATCATGTCCGTGCGCGTCACACCGCGACACCCCAATGCGCGATGAGCGCGAAGTGCGAGTTCATTTGCATCACGAATAAGTGCCTCATCAAATTGCGCGGGACACACCTCACGCGATGCACCGGAATATTTTGCTTTGTAATTAAAAAAATCTTCGGAAGGAATAATCTCGATTGCCGGAAGTACGTGTGGCTTCAGAAATCCCATGACCGGTACCGTCAATTCTTGTTTACCCAAATACATTTCAATAAGTACCGAACGATCGTGCTCTAAAGCAGATCGCAGGGCGGGCGTAAGTTGGTTTGAGTGATGCACAATACTCACCCCCACCGATGAACCGGACGCGTTTGGTTTTATTACACACGGATAGCCGATGTGTGCCGCCACCTGCGAATGAACATCATCGCCCATGCGTTCAAGTTGTACACGTGTGAAAAAAAGCGACTTCGGCACCGCGATGCCGTACGCCGCAAAAATCTGTCGAGACAAATATTTGTTCATGCCAAGTGCGGATGCGAGAACGCCGGAACCGGTGTACGGAATACCCATCGTATCAAGAAATCCCTGCACGGTTCCATCTTCACCAAACGTTCCATGAAGCGCATTAAAAACAACATCAGCCTTTGCGGCGATGAGAGATGCCACGAGTTTCGATCCCTTATCGACGACAATAGGGAGTGTCTGGTATTTTTTCTTGGATAATGCGGCAACGACCGCTTTTCCGCTCACGAGCGACACAGCGCGTTCCGCCGATGGTCCACCCATGAGCACTGCCACTTTAATTTTTTTTGACATACATCATTGGTATAGTACCTTCTTTAATCTGCGCCAACAAGGAAGCATCGCTGTGACGGGCAAGTGCCGCAAGGCGTGTCGTGCGTGCATCGCCTATGGTGCGTATCGGTTGGCTTACTACAATATCAATCGGATACAAATCATAGGTCGCTCCCCCATCAGCAATCGTCACCCCAAGCGCCAACCCTTCCTGCGTTTCTTTTGAAAAGTATTGATCAAAAACGAAATTGCCGAGCGAATAAAAAATGGCGCGATCATGATACCGCTCGATATTTTGAACCACATGCGGATGGGCGCCAACAATAAGATCTGCACCCTCATCAATGAACGCGTGCGCAAGTTCGGTTTGATGTTTACTCGCGACCGTCTTATATTCATCTCCCCAATGCATGAAAACAATGACAAACGACGATTCATCATGCGCCGCTTTCGCGACAAGTGTATGGGCGGCCACTGCATCAAGTTTCCCCGCAACATCATTAAACGAAATGAAAATTATTTTATGACCCTGAACCACACCACTCAAAATCCCCTGCTCCGCGACAAAAGTGGGATCGCCAAAAAAATCAATTCCGACCTCATGAAGAATGTGGCGCGTATCAATCAATCCTTGAACTCCGTAATCAAGCAGATGATTATTGGCCAAAGAAACAATGCCCACATGTCCCTCTTTCAAAATATCCGTGGTATTTGCCGCAAACGAAAAACGCGTTGAACCGTGGGGAGTTTGCGCGTGGGATTGATTAATGGGACCCTCGAGATTCGCAATCACTTTATCAAACTCCGTAAACCACGACTGCACCTGTTCCAAGGGATACCCGATCCCTTTTTGTTTGATAAGCGTTTCGACGGTACGCCCAACCATAATATCGCCCACCATGAGCAGATGTGCCGGTTCCCGAGGTGCCACCTCGGGGATCGCGTCTATTGATGCCTTTTTATCAGGGATCAAAAAAACGCGCGAGGCCACACTCTGTGGTGCAAAGTACCGTACATACACAACACCCCCCGCAACAATCGCAACAACGAGTATGCCGAGTATCATCATTCGAAATCGCATAGGCAGATCATGATTTTATATCGTCTCGAGTATAACATAAAAAAAGAGGTGATGCGAGCGAGCATCACCTGTCAAGAGACGTGCTGAAGAGCGTTGCAAAACCGCCTTCCCCTCCCTCGATGAGAGGGGCGCGGGGGAGGGTGACCGGCACCCTCACCTAAATCCCACATCCTCGTCCCCTGCCGAGGGAGAGGAAAAAAGAGTTTTGGAAGCGGTCTCATGCTAATCGGGCCACACAAAGTGAAGACCACAGCGCGCCTGATAGTCTTCAGAGGTGGTTTTTTGGACAACCACGCGCGGAGTGCCGGAACCCGCGAGCGTACCATCAATGAAAAGCTGACTAAAGAACGCCGGGCGGCCGCACTTTGAACCGTTGTCACGCACCATGCACACCGCATGATTGACGGTGACACGCTCCGCAAACGGCATGAGTTCGCGAATCACCTCAAATGGGTTGCCGCAAAAATCAAGATTCAAACCGGCCACGAGAACCCGCTGACCCCGCTTTCTCACGAGTTCGTCCACAATCACCCGTTTCACTTCTTGCGGCGAATCCGGAACGAATTGAATCTCGTCAATACCGGATACGCGCGTACGTTCATCCGTGAGTTCCAAAATGTCTCGTATGCGACTAAATGGTTTTGCGGAAAAAGAAACACTGCTCAATCGTGTTTGAATAGTACCCGGCGCCGTACGCTTATCGCGCTCCGGATAAAAAACAGACACCTGATCAGGATCGAGGGCGTGACGATATCGGTCCACATGACCGATAAGCGCCCATGTTTTCTTGCCGTACATCGGCCCCGTATCAATCTCAAGGCCGGGTGCAAATCCTCCGTGCGACATGGCACACCTCCATTTTGTGAAATTGTTTTTCCACTGCCACCAGTATATCAGATATCCATACAAAAAAGACTGTGGATAGATTTTGACAAAAAAAATTAATAAAAAAAACCCCGTCAGAAAACAGGGTATCATGCTTACAGTGGTGTACGTGCATAGGAGAGACACGCTGGTATCTCACCAATGCGCGGAGCAAGTATACGCGGCGATGCAAAAGTCAATCCTCGAACAGGTTCATCCAGATCAAGATGGATCTTGTTTGGATGAAGGGAAGAATATATGGTATCCTCTCCCCTACCCAACTGGTAAATCATCTGCTGTATTTCATCTTCCGGTGAAACCGTACTCCACTCAATCTCATGACCCACGTGATTGTGGAGATCATCAAGATGCTGATGTGCAAATTCGATAGGATCTTTCGTGCGACAACGAGTCCCGCCTACCGAAAGCGTACTTCTGAAAACCTGTTTATGAGTCTTACGAATCCGCACCATAAGATCCTCGACGATCTCATGCGCACTCGCATCTTTGATATGAACCGCACAAGGAGGCAGTACCGCAAGAATCGCCTGTGTATTTATTGAACGCGTGGCAAGAAAACGCCCAAACTCACTTTCAGGAAGCGTGAAATAAAATGTTTGAATACAGACATCGCGATACAAAATCCGGTTAAAATCCTTAAGCGATATTCTCGCCATGAGGACCTCCTTTTTGTGATGAGCGACTCAATCTCGACCGAGCCTTGTCTGAACTTAGAAGCTATTTGAAAACCTAACATGGGTATTACTTTTCGAACCATTTCGCATCGTCGCCGCTCCATATTCGGTAAAAAACAGCTTATCCTCGGTCGGAGTACCCGTGTACACCTCCCTCGTCTGCGCTGTTTTTTCCTCGAATCTGGCGCGGCTTTGGATTGCGATAGCTTTTCAAACAGCTTCTTATAGAATAACGAAGTTTTTGTCAAGCTCTTCTCCGCCTTCATGCCTTCTCAGAATACTCCATAATGGTGGTTCAAGCAAGACTACGTAACATCGTCTAAATGTCGAGGTAAAATTTTCCAAAGATAGTACAAAACGGCGGCGTCCGCAAGTGCAGCGAGTGCCGCGATCCCTGTCGAGGAACGCGATGCATGGTATACACTGAAAAGCAATAATGCTATGAAAAAAACAATCAACGCTTTACGCATCGCCCACGAACGATACCACAATCCGACAGCAAGCAGCAGTTTTGTCGCGCCCAAAATGAGAAACAAAACCCCCCATTGCGAAACGTGGGGGATTATCAAAATATGACGTGCAATCCAATTGATAAAAAGATCTTGCGGATCCTCGATGAGTTCGCCGACAATGATCTTTGATGACCACAGCATGAGGAGCCCCGAAATCATTTCAATAACTCCCCAGATCAGTTTATAGAACACAATAACCGCAAGACCAAGGGGGCGTCCTTTGATGTGAATACGAAAAGTATCTTGCGTTATTTTTTCATTGTTCATATCATTCTCACATTCTCAAGTATGTTGGTATGTTAAATATTTTTGAATGACTTCAAAAAACGAACAAAAAATTTCCCATAGGGAGTGAGCGCATGTTCCACAAATCTGCCGCGATAGTTTTTATTGATAAGACCTGCATTGTGCAAACGTCTCGTGTGTTCACCGATAGTCTTCATATTCCCCTTCAACTGCTCAATAATCCCCTCAAGGGTAATCTTATGACGCTCCGCTATCAAAAGAAGTATCTCAATCCGGTGATGATTGGACACGCCTTACACATGCCGCTCCATTTGTTTCGATGTTTTTATATTCGCCATATTTTAACTCTATAGAACATACCAACATTCTCAAGCATGTTGGTATGTTATTTTTTTAGATCTGACAAAAATGCATCAATAGAGGATTCTGGCGTGGTCCACGAAGTAACAAGTCGTATGGCGGAATTTTTTGTATCCACTTTTGACCATATATAAAATCCATATTTTACTTTCAATTTTTTAATAAGTGCATTGGGGAGAATCGGAAATATCTGATTGACGACAGGTTTATAAAGAAACAAATAACCATGCCTGCGAATACCTTTTGCAAGCCGATCAGCCATGACATTTGCGTGCGTGGCAAGTTCAAAGTATAGATTTCCTCTGAAGAGCTCCAAAAATTGTACGCCCAATACCCTGCTCTTTGCCATGAGCGCACCTCTTTGCTTTAAGTGGTATCTGAAGTTTTCTTTAAGTTTGTCATTATTGATCACTATGGCCTCACCGAAAAGTGCACCATTTTTAGTGCCACCAATATAAAAAATGTCCACTAACGCTGATAATTCAGAAAGCGTAATATCCGATCGTGCAGACATAAGCGCCGTCCCCAGACGCGCCCCATCAACATAGAGATACAGATTATTTTTGCGACATATTCGTGAGATTTCTTCAAGCTCTCTTTTTTTATAGATGGTACCAACCTCGGTTGCGTGAGAAATAAAAACCGCACGCGGTTTAACCATGTGTTCGTCGGTGTGTTCATCAACGATATGCTGAATATCGGCCACTCTTAATTTTCCGTTGACCGTGGGACTTGCATGTATCTTGTGGCCAGTAGCTTCAATGGCTCCGGCTTCGTGGACGGCAATGTGCGCAGAGACGGGGGCAATCACCGATTCGTAGGGTAGCAACATCGCGGAAAATACGACGAGATTTGCTTGAGTGCCACCCGATACAAAATGAATATCGGCCTCCGAATTTCCTATTTTCTTTTTCAGAATCTGCACCGCTTTTTTACAAAATAAATCATTACCATATCCCCTCTCTTGAGAAAGGTTGGTGCGTGCCATAGCCTCCAAAATTTTTGGATGCGCCCCTTCCGAATAATCATCAAAAAAAGAATAAACGTGTTGCATAGTCTTGGTAAAGGACATACCAACATTCTCAAGTATGTTGGTATGTTGTGGGGAAGGATTTTCTTAATTATGATTTTTTCGTACCATCAATATCGCTATAAAAACCGCAAGCATGATGAGGACGATGGTGCCGCCGGTTGAAAGATTAAGATAAAACGACGTAAAAATGCCGGCGAGTACGGACACAAGCGATATACCCTCGGCGTACAGAATGGTTTGCGTGAAACTTTTGCGCAGTTGGAGGGCGGCGACAACCGGAATGACGATAAGCGCGGCAATGAGCAAAATGCCGACAACCGGAATGGCGAGTGAAATCGTGAGTGCGGCAAGCACAATCAAGATCATGTTGATGCGCCGTGTGGGAATGCCGTTAACCTGCGCCGATTCTTCATCAAAGGTGATATAAATAAGTTCTTTGTAAAATGCGGCGAGCGTGATAACGACAATGACCGCAAGCGCCGCGATCGTGAGCACATCGGTCCGCGTCACGGTCACAATGGATCCGAAAAGATAATTGAAGAGATTGGCGTTAAATCCATGTCCGAGCGAAAGCAAAATAGTGGCGAGCGCCAAACTGCCGGAAAGAAAAAGCGCAAGAGCCGATTCTCCGTAAATGCGTTTTGTTTTGCGCAGACGTTCAATGCCCAGTGATGAGACGACGGTGATGCCGAGCGCGCTCAAAATCGGATTGATACCAAGCAACAATCCGAGTGCAACCCCCGCGAGTGACACATGAGCAAGCGTATCGGCAATGAGCGAATAGCGACGAAGCACCAAAAAAATCCCGATAAGCGGCGCAATGAGCGCGACGATAACACCGGCTTCGAGACCGCGCACCACGAAACTGTACTGAAAAATGTCAAACATACAAATACTATGGTTACTTGAGGTTACCTGATGTTACTTAATGTTACTTGAGGTTACTGTACGATGTAACGTCAAGTAACTTCAGGTAATAGTTTATAAGTAACCTTGGGTAACTCTTGAATACATCTCATTTTATTCAATCTCTTAAGAGTGAGGATGAACAGTCACATGAGAATCCCTAAAGTAGGAATCCACCGAACCGTGAAAAAAAATAGTGCGATCAATGCGGGCGACGTGATGCATGCCTTCGTGGGCCACGCGCTCGATCTCATGCGTCACGAGAACCACCGTCAAATGCAATTCCGTATTCAATTTTTTGAGAAGCGCATAAAACTCATCTCTGATATTTTTTTCAACGCCCACGGTCGGTTCATCCAAAAAAATGACTTCCGGCTCCGCGCCAAGCGCGCGCGCAATAAACACCCGTTGTTGCTGACCACCCGAAAGGTCGCCGATCAAACGATTGCGCTCTTCCCACATTTCTACTTTGAGAAGTGCCTCTTTTGTTTTTTTGCGATCCTCTTCCGTCACCTGATGAAACAAACCACGCTTCCCGTATCTACCCATGAGCACCACCTCTTCAACGGTCGCCGGAAAATTTATATCGAAGTTTGTGGCTTTTTGCGGCACATACCCGATCTTTGACCAATCTTTGAAATCCTTTATCGGCGTACCAAATAGTTTCACCGAGCCTTCCGCAGGTTTCAAAAGTCCCAAAATGACCTTGATGAGCGTTGTCTTACCTGATCCATTCCCGCCAATCAAACCAAGATAATCACCGCGATGAATGTTCAAATTTATATCTTTCAATATTTCGTTGTCATTGTAGGAAAACGAAACATGGTCCACCTCGATAATATTTTTTTGATGATCTATGATGTGCATACGAGCGCGATTTTAAGATTGATGAGATTCTGTCGCATTTCTGTTAAATAATTTTTTCCCGCGGCAATTTCTTCGGATGTCAATCCTTCAAGCGGATTCAAAACGAGCGTGCGTGCGCCCACTTCCATGGCGACGGTTTGTGAAAGTTTGGGACTCACGAGACTCTCAAAAAAAATATATTTTATATCATGATCCTTGACAAACTGCGCCACACGCGCCACATCACGCGATGACGGTTCGGCATCGGGGGAAAGACCAGCAAGCGCAACTTGGTTCAGGTGATACGCGCGTGCGAGATATCCAAACGCACTGTGCGTGGTGACGATGTTTTTTTGTGCACAATGCGCCAGCCCTTCTTGATATTCAGTATCAAGTGTTCTCAATTTTAATTTAAGCGCATCGGCATTTGATGCATAATAGAGCGCATTCGTCGGATCAACACGCGCAAACCCCGCCTCGATTTTATCCACCATCTGTTGTGCCATAGAAGGTGCAAGCCATACGTGCGGATCAATAGTGCTTTCTCCGTTTTGAATGACGTCTCGAGTCATAAGACCTTCGCCTGCCGTAACGATATCTATCTGTTTCGTATTTATATTTTCTTTTATTTTATTCGCCCACGATTCAAATCCGCCGCCGTTCAAAATGATAAGTCGACTCCCCTCCATGTCCGCGCTGTCGCGTGCCGTCGGTTCATAATCATGCGGCTCGGCACCCGCCGGCGTTATATTTTTGACCTCGGCCTTGTCCCCCGCAATTTCTGATGCAAAAAAATACAGCGGATAAAAACTCGTAACGACATGCAAACTCGGCGTCGAAATTTTGGTCACAGAACCATTATATTTCCAAAGTACAATTCCCCCACCGATACACACCGCAACAAGTAATCCGATGAGATATTTTTTATGCATACAGTTCATGGAATGAAAATGATACGTAGCTCAAACCTTTAGGTTTGAACGCATCAAGTCTAAAGACTTGAGCTACTTTTTCCACCAGCATATCATGAATAACACATGCTATCCATCGAACGAAAGTGCAACCATTCTCCTATTCGCGCGAATTAGAGCAAGGTTTGTGATATGATTTACTGTTTAAGCCCCAAACCTTTTCTGATGAGATACCAATTCACGGAAGCAAGCGCGACGGCGAGGGTGAGGAGTACCATGACAGAACGCGCGAGTGAGACATCCGAGATCCCGAGCAGTCCGTAGCGTAAGCCATTAATAAGATAAAAAACAGGATTCCATACCGAGAATTGTTGCCAAAACGGCGGAAGGGCTTGGATCGAGTAAAAAACACCACCAAGATATACGAGCGGGGTAAGCACGAAGGTTGGCACGATGTTGATCGAGTCAAAGTTTTTTGCAAAAACACCGTTCGCAAGACCGGCGAGCGAAAAAATCATGCTTGTCATGACAAGGAAGAGAAGTGTCGCCCACACACTATGCACGGCAAGCGGCGCAAACGGCAAGGAACTCGCAAACACCATGAGAGCGATGAGCATTCCACGAATGATGCCTGAACTCACGAATGCGGCAATGATGAGCCACGGCGGCGTGGGAGATGCAAGAATTTCATCTATGTTTCGGCCAAAAAACTTGGCGATGAAAAAAATAAATGCCACATGAGTGAATGAGGTTGTGACGACCGCCAGCATGATGAGCCCGGGGATCACGAATGATATAAAGGGTACGCTGTGGATGGTGCCAATGCGGGAGCCCAAAAAAGAGCCGAAGATAAGAAAATACATCACCGAGGTCACCGCGGACGGCAAAAAATTTTGCGCCCACAACCGAAATCCGCGGATCACTTCTTTCCGAATGATGGTGTAGTAGGCAATAAATAATTTTGATACATCCATACTAAGCGGGGTCTCTCGTGAGATTCATAAACACTTCCTCAAGTCGTCCGGATTTTGGTCGCACGGTTTGAACCAGAAATCCATGCGCATCGAGGGCAGTAACGGCGCCCGAGAGCGTGCGGCCCTCGCCGATTTCAATTTCAATCGTTGTATCATCCACACACTTTGGCTCGTACGACGCAAGCGTCGAAAGCGTCTTCATCTGTTCTTGCGTTATCGGTTTCAAAAGATCGAGAAGCACGCGCTCGGTTTTAAGATGACCAAGCACTTCTTTCATGCTCCCCGATGCAATGATGGTGCCCTTATGAATGATGGCGACATTTTTACAGAGTTGCTCCGCTTCTTCGAGATAGTGCGTGGTGAGCAAAATAGTGACGCCGCGCTTCGTGAGCGACGTGAGATAATCCCACATACCGCGACGCAATTCCACATCAACACCGGCCGTCGGCTCATCGAGAAGCAAAAGTTTTGGTTCATGAATGAGTGCGCGCGCAATCATGAGACGCCGTTTCATACCGCCCGAGAGCGTCATTGCCGGCATAAAACGTTTTTCATAAAGACCAAGGTCTTTGAAAATTTGCTCGGCGCGCGGGACGGCGATGCTCCGTGGAATACCATAGTAGCCGGCAACATTCACGACGATGTCGAGACACTTACCAAAATAATCAAAATTGATTTCTTGCGGCACAAGCCCGATCGCGGCGCGCGACGCTTCCGGTTCTTTGTCAATATCAATACCAAACACACTTACCTCACCTTCAGTTTTGGTGACGAGCGAGGTCACGATACCAATGATTGTGGTCTTACCTGCGCCGTTTGGGCCAAGCAACGCAAAAAAATCACCTTGCTTAATTTCAAGAGACACACCGTTAAGCGCCTTGGTTCCCGCGGCGTAGGTCTTTTTAAGATTTTTTATCGAAAGCGCCGATTGCATAAAGAAGAGTATAACACGACCGTCATCATCTTCCTATTATCTCGTTTTTTACACCAAAGACCTCACAAAAAGCGCGAGAAAAGCGAGTACGGTCATTCCCGCAAAGACGAGGATAGTTTGGACAAAAAGTGTGGTGGCCTCTTTTTTCTGTCCATCAACATAGAGTTGGAGCGGTTGGTACAGAAAAAAATAGCCCATCATCGCGGCCGAAAGCGTGAAGAGTGAAATCATGGCGATGGGGACAATCACCGAATCCGCGGACTTAAAAAACTTCGGCCCGTAATACATGAGTGAAGCCACACCAATAATATAGAGCACGGCGGCCGCGGCATTTTGAAAAGGATTTTTTGACATAGTGATACAAGATTCAAAGTACATTCATTTTCATTTTCCTTTCATACACCCCTATCTCATATTCGCGCGAATATGAGATAGGGGTGTAAAAATTTTCTTTCCTCTATCCTCTCTCTAATTCGCGCGAATTAGAGAGAGGATAGTTTAGTTAAAAATCCAAATGGAAAAATTGAGATAGCCGGCAAAACTTACCCACAACAAATAGGGAACGAGGAGCCATGCGGCGAATTTCGAAATTTTAGCGAACGCGATCGTGGTGGCGAGAATGGCGAGCCACAAAAAAATGATTTCAATAAACGCACCGCCGGGATTATGAAGGCCGAAAAAAATGATTGACCAAACAACGTTCAGTATGAGTTGTATATCAAAAATAACAAGCGCACGTTTCACGCCGGATGTTGCAAGACCGCGCCGCCATACCAGAAATGCCGCAACGCCCATCAAAAAATAAAGGGCAATCCACACCGGCCCAAACACCCAACTCGGCGGATTGACCGCCGGTTTCGCAAGTGTGGCATACCAACCGGAAATCGCCGGAACCGTAAACACGGCACCGATCACCCCCGCAAGTTCGGAAACCGCAATTGCAATCACCAATTTGAAAAAAGTATTTATTTTTACGGACATATTGTTATCACAATAATCTGCTCCCTACATCAACGGTATCGGTTTTCGGTTCGATAAGCACCCACCCGTCACCGGCATTATTCTTGAAACCGAGCGTCAACACCTCCGATGAAAAGGGGCCGATGCGTTTGGCCGGAAAATTGACTACGCAACAGACAAATGCGTTCAACAGCTCGGCTTTGGTATGAGCACCAACGGTCTGAACACTCGATTGTTTAACGCCGATCTCCGACCCAAAATCAATTTTGAGTTTGTACGCCGGTTTGCGCGCTTCGGGGAAATCCATGACTTCCACTATTTTTCCCACTCTAATGTCAACTTTTTCGAAATCTTCGTAGGTGATCATAGTGAACGAGCGTTCGAAAAAAACTTCTTCCTTTCTCTAATTCGCGCGAATTAGAGATCGTTAAAAATGGCATGGGTGATCGGGTGCATCGGTTTGGTGAGGGAATAAAACATGTTCAGATTTTCTTGGCGTCGTCGAAGTATCTCGGCGTGGCGCATGAGCAAAAGATGTTTTGAGGTTGCCTTAAAAGAAAGTTTTATCGCTTTCGCAATGGTATCAACGGTGGCTTCTTTTTTGTAGGCAAGAAATTTAAGAATTGCGAGTCTACGTCGATTCGCCATAGCCTTAACGATGTGTTCTGTGTTCATAAGTCATTATAGTTTACCATTATCTCTCTCCCCTCGTCCACCCCTATCTCATATTCGCGCGAATATGAGATAGGACGATTTCAAGTTTTTCTTTGGCGGCTAAATTCTTTCTTCAATTCGAAAATCATAAACAATGGAATTTTTGAGTGAATATCATAAAAATTTGGTTTTTCCTTCACAACTGATTTTAGCGGTTTTGGTTCAATGAAATCTGAAATCACAAAACCACTTTTTAAGATATCGCCTATAATTTCGGATAAAGACCGATGATAGTAGGTAACATTAAATTCATCGAACCAAATGTCATCAATTTTTCTGGTGTTGAGATAATCACCAAAAACTTCGCATTCCCCGTTTTTATATTTTTCATACCCAATTAGAAAAGAATCTTTTTCTTTCGAACGATTTGTTTTTGCGCCCCATTTTACGGGGTGATGCGTGGAAAACAAAAATCTTCCGTTATCTTTCAATACATGGTGAATGCTTTTCAGGGTTTTGGTTAGATCTTTAACATAGTGCATAGTCAAACTTGAGTACACAAAATCAAAAAAGTCGTCGGGAAAATTTAATTTCTCCATATCCATAACTTGAAATTCCAAATCAGGGTAGCTCTTTTTTGCAAAATCAATGAGCCCTTTTGAAATATCTATACCGACGACTCTTTTGGCTCCAAGAGATTTTAGATGTGCGCACTCCTCACCAGTTCCACAACCAATGCACAAAACGGATTTTCCTCTTAGATCGGGAAGTTTTTTATACATCGCTGGTTTTTCTAAAAACTTGTGCACAATATTTTTTCCGCTTCGCATCCTTTCCGCCCACTTGAGAGCGTACTCATCATAAGATTTAATTGTCTTTTTATCTGTAGGCATAATTATTTCACTAAATCTTCCATTGGAAAACATGACGCCTTAGCGATCTCGGCGTACCGAACAAGCCGAAGCGGATAGGACAACTTCAAGTTTTTCTTTGGCGGCAAATTTTCTTTTTAGAAAATAAAGCTTATGAGAATTCCGTACACCGCAAACTGAATAGCCAAGTAGATAGTTTCCATCGTGAAGAATTCAAAATGACGAATTGTGGAACTTTTCCCCATCGCCGCCAAAACATGCGCGCTCCAGAGAAACAGCCCCATAACGAGTGCGTAGGCGATGCCGGAAAAAAATGACGCATGATTGACAACGAGGACTGAATAGCCGTATGAGAGCACAATGCCCTGCACAATCATTGAACTAAGACCAAGTATTGGCTTCACGTCTTCTCCAAAATATTTCCACGCCATATACTTCGTTCTAAATATTTTCATGTGCCACAAAACAGCCAAAGGGAATGTAACGATGATGTACGCTAATGTCCCAAGTAAGATTTGCATATATTTTAAACGGCATCAAACCGTGCATTATTTTCAACCATCCACTTCTTCATTTCTTCATGCTTCTCCTCGTCAGTGAGACCAGATTTCCCCTTCATCACATCGGCATGTGCTTTTGCATAGTGTGGCATGAGCGCCTTCATCCACGCTTCAAATGTCTCACCTTCGGCTGTTACTTCACACAAATCGCATTTTAGAGTTTTCATAGTTTTTTAGTTAGTTGTTAGTTAAATTAATTTATGCTTTCGAACCTTCTAAGTCCCTTATGGGACGCGCAATTTCTTCCGACGATTCTTTTTCTGCAGTGCGGAAGGGGCGAGATTCGAACTCGCGATACCTTGCGGTATGCGCGCTTTCCAAGCGCGTACACTAGGCCACTGTGTGACCCTTCCCCACTGGAAAAAAGGATTGACGATCCTCCTTATAACAAAAGCAGTAGCTTTAACTACCGCTTCTGATAGTACCATGCAATGTGATGATATTCAAGCGACATAACCCCTCCCTGTTCCCTCTCGCAAGCGTATGAACTCGTGGGAGCCCTTCCGTGGTTGCGCGGTCTCATACAAACCAAACGCGAGACATCGCGCAACCCGCTCTCATGCTCTCGGGAATGAAGCAGTTCATTCCTTCATGCATTCATGCCCCCTTGCCTCAAGGGGAGTAAGTCATGTACGCACACTTTTTATGTGTTGTCTTTGCAAAGCGAGAAATAGAATTGCAAACGCAAAGGCCGTGAACGACATCATGGGAAGGGTCACGTAGCCGAATTCGAAGATGAAGCGTTTGGTGCAGGAGACGCCGAGACCGAACGCAGAGCACGGGAAAATGGAGGTGCCGCCGAAGTAGATATAGTTGTGATAGAGAGCGATCACGGCGCCGATTATGGTCAATGTCAACGCGTAATCAATGATCTGTTTTTCTTTTTTGGCGAGCGCCATGCCGAGCAGGACTACTTGCGGATACATGAAAATTCTTTGGAACCAACACAGTTTGCAGGGTTCAAAGCCGACCACATCGGAATAAAACAAACTCATCACCGTGGCCGCGGTGACCGTCAAAAACGCGAGTACCAGTCCCCTCTTTCCCACTGTCTCCACAATCACTTTCCTTGATTTTTCAAAAGTGAGCATGAAGAGAACGAACACCAAAAAAATGTGGCCGCCGACCGTGAGCAATCCGAGTATGTAATTTATTGAGGCAATGGGCATATACGTTAGTTTGCTTTTGAATACCTACATAACCCCTCCCCGCCTCCCCTTGCCCCAAGGGGAGGAGTCACCAAAATGGTGGCGTATTTTTAATTCGATAACACACAGCCAGTCTTTTGAGACAACGTTTCTAAAGAGACCTCGCCGTGCTCGCGCGAGCCGTCGGCGAATTCCCATGTGGGATAGCCTTCGATTTTTTTATCGGTACACACGGGCAGTTGGCTCTTGCCGTCGGCAGTCGAGCACTCAACATAGGGAAGCAATTTTTCGGACGATCCGAAAAGTACTTTTTGTTTTTGACAATGCGGACACCAGAACGCGCCATAAAACACCGCGCCTTTGTCTTTTAAGCATTGTGCAAATGCGTCAAGCTTCCCCGGTTGATTATCAATGCGCAAGAGTAACACAATTCCTCCGACAACTACTACGGCCGCGATAACCACAATCATGATCATTTTTTTATGAGACATAAAAAGTATAGTATCACTCTTCAATAAAAAAATCCATCTACCCTAACCATTTTCGCAAGCCGGGAAAACGCGCGCAGATCGGTAATGAGACGCACCATGTTTCAAGACCATACACACGGCCGGCGCGGATCGTGGCGAAAAAAACCAACACGAGTGCATAAATGATATGTTGATCCACCAAAAACGATGACGTGCCGATGTACGGAAACGTAAGCGCCGGAAAATAGTAAAGCGCCATGAGCGCCGCGCCCAGCACCGAACTCAATCGGACAGCGATACCGGCAATGAGCGACACACCAAGCAGAGTCAATCCCCACTTGTTCAAAAAATCAACAGCGGGGAGCGCGGACGAGTTGGCGAGCCACTGGTAAAAAAACGCAAACGTTTTTGCGCCTTTCAAATAACCCGTGGATGTCCACGCAGGATTCAGCACTTTGGTGATTCCCGCATAGAAAAACATCCAACCCATGGCAAGACGCGTTATGAGTAACGCAATTTTTGCAGATCGAGGCATATACTATAACGTATTATAGAATTAAGTTACTGGATATTTCAAGAAACTTACATAACTCCCCCTCGTCCCCCTCTTTCCCAAAGAGGGGGGTAGATCAGACGGGCTTCTCCCCCCTTAGGGTGGCGTCGCTTCGCTCCTTGCCTCGCGTCCTCCCCTCTGCGCTCCGACTTCGGGGGACAAGTCGTTCGGAAGTCCCAAAGCTACGACGCTTTGTGACTTCGCTCACTCCTAGCGAGGTAAGGGGGGAGACGTAAGACTTGAGGGGGTTATGTAGACAACATAACTCCCCCTCGTCCCCCTCTTTCCCAAAGAGGGGGGTAGATCAGATCAACCTTAAGGTAAGTGGGGCAACTCTGTATTCTAAGGTCTAAATCGTCGTAGACGCAACGAATTAGTCACGACCGAAACTGATGAGAGCGCCATGGCGGCGGCGGCGACTACCGGATTCAAAAGCACTTTGAACCACGGGTACAAAAGACCTGCGGCAACCGGTATCAATACTATATTATACATGAATGCCCACACCAAGTTTTGTTTTATGGTGCGGATCGTGCGGCGCGAGAGCCTAAATGCGCTCACGATTCCCGCGAGATCGCTGTGCATAAGTGTGATGTCGCCGGCTTCCATTGCAATGTCCGTGCCGCTTCCCATCGCAATGCCCACATCGGCTTGCGCAAGCGCCGGCGCATCGTTTACTCCATCACCCACCATCGCAACTTTCACACCACGCGCCTGCAATTCTTTTACCTTTTCCGCTTTTTTATCCGGAAGAACCTGCGCCATTACGTGATCAATACCGACTTCACGCGCAATCGCTTGTGCCGTGCGTTCGTTGTCACCCGTAATCATCCAGACATCGAGTCCTTCCTTTTTGAGTGCGGCAATCGCGCGTACTGAACTTTCTTTTAGTTTGTCGGCAATGGCAATCATGCCCGCGATGTTCCCGTCAATCGCGACAAGAATGACTGTTTTTGCTTGAGATTCGAGTTGTTCCAATGTTTCCGACCACCCCCTCTCAGTTGACTGCTCTCCCCCTCCTTTGGATGGGGAGAAATCGGACATGAGGGCACGGGTGCCGACGAGCACGGCATGACCGTCAACATCGGCGCTGATTCCTTTTCCGGTGACCGACTGAAAATTTTTGGGTTCGGAAAGTGTAATTCCCTTTTCTTTTGCATATTCAACCATCGCCGCACCGAGAGGATGCTCGGAATGTTTTTCAGCAGAGGCGGCGAGGGCAAGCCACTCACTTGATTCCCCTCCTCCTTTGTTCTCGGGATTGCTTCGCTCCGCTCGCAATGACACGGTGTCGGTTACGGTCGGTTTGCCTACGGTGAGGGTGCCGGTTTTGTCGAGAATTACGGCGTGGACTTTATGAAGGGTCTCGAGCGTTTCCGCGTCTTTGATCAAAATTCCTGACTCGGCTCCGCGTCCCGTGCCCACCATAATCGCCGTCGGCGTCGCGAGACCAAGCGCACACGGACATGCGATGATAAGCACCGCAACAAAATTAACGAGCGCGTAGGTAAGACGCGGCTCGGGACCGAAAAAATACCACACCACAAACGTCAAAACCGCAACACCCATCACGACCGGCACAAAATAGCCGGAAATCAAATCCGCGAGTCGTTGAATCGGCGCTTTCGACGCTTGCGCTTGCTCAACTAATTTCACAATCTGCGCAAGCATGGTATCTTTGCCGATTTTTGTCGCGCGAAACGCAAACGAACCCGCTTTGTTCACGGTCGCTCCGATCACGCGCTCCCCCACACCTTTCCCCACCGGCATACTTTCACCGGTCACCATGGATTCATCAATCGTTGAATGACCTTCCGTGATTTCGCCGTCAACCGGAATTTTTTCACCCGGACGCACGCGCACAATATCCCCCACGACCACGGTTTCAATCGGCACATCCAATTCAATGCCATCGCGCACCACCCGTGCCGTCTTCGGTGCAAGTCCCATCAATTTTTTGATCGCGTCCGATGCACGACCTTTTGCGCGCATCTCTAAAAACTTTCCGAGCAAAATCAAAGTGATGATGACCGCCGACGTATCATAATAGAGATCAGGTGCTAATCCGCCCTTCGTGAAAAATTGCGGAGTAAACGTGGCGATCATGCTGTAACCGAACGCCGCGAGCGTACCGATCGCAATCAACGTATTCATGTCGGCTTGACGATAGCGCACGAGAAGCCACAATCCCCGATAAAATTGCGAACCGACCCAAAACTGCACCGGGATCGTGAGAATAAAGAGCAAAAATGGATCAGTAAGGCGCGCCGGAAACCACGGAAACCATGTGGGATAACTTCCCAAAAAAACAATCACGGAAAGAATGGCGCCAAGCAGAAGTTTTTTGCGCATGGCACCGAGTTCGGTTTCACGAAGATGCGTAGCGTGATCCATGACTGTACCGGCACCCTCACCTACGTTTTTCGATCCTCGTCCCCTGCCGAGGGAGAGGATGTCGGGTGGTATTTCAAGCGTATATCCAATGGATTTCACCACTTTTGCTAAGACGTCGGGACCAGTCGTTGCCGGATCATATCCAACCGTCGCTTTTTCGGCGCCGTAACTTACCGACGCTTCAATCACTCCTTTTATTTTTTTGAGTGCGCGCTCAATCGTGATCGCACACGATGCGCAATGCATACCGACAATCGCATACATTTCTTTTTTCATATTCATATTTTTTGTAACTCGTAGCCGGCGCCGAGTTCATTAATATGATTTATGAGCATGGCATCAGTAAACTTAGTATCGTGCTCAACCGTCAAAACTTTTGCGGCAATATTGACCGTCGCATGAGAAACACCTGCCACTTCGGATGCAACATCCTCAATGAGCGCTTTGCACGAATCACAATGCATTCCTTTTATTTTGAATATGGTTGTATTCATAATAATTTTTTCCCCGACCCTCTACTTCGATAATGTTTCATAACTGATCACAATCTCATCATCATCACGTGCCACGAGATTCTCGTACTCATCGGAATCTTTTCCGTTCACGGTCATGCGAATATGGTGGGCGAGATCGATTTTGGCATCAAGAATTATGTCACGCGAAAACGGTTTGCCCCAGATCGCAAAAAAATCACCCAGCGTGAAATCGCGTTTTACCGGAGATTCGATGTGAATGGTGCCCGACGCATCATGGGTGTGGAGCGGTTTCATACAACCGGCATCAATACCGACATTGGCCGGAATCGTTTGTTCAACGCCGCTTATCACGATGCGCAATTTCGCATGAATGTGAAATTGAGTCGCCATATCGGTGGTACAGCTCATGGCAACTTCGCGCGTAGTTTTTTCACGAAGAGGATTATTTTTCACGATGCCCATGATAATCAAAATCAAAATAAATACAACAGGAACAATAATTGTCCACGGAATTCGTCGAGGCATACGGTGTGAGATGTGAGATTAAAGATTTAAGATTTAAGTTTTAGTATGACGAAGAGAAGGACAAAAAAGCCGATGGTACCAACAAGAAGAACGGCGGTTGCGATGCCGGCAAAAAAAGCGGTGCGGCTTGTGAATCCGTTCGTGATGTCGCCCGATGTTGACGGTGATGACGTATCGAAGTCGGGATCGTAGAGAACGTTCATAGATGGTTATAAGATTTAAGATTAAAGATTTAAGATTTACGAATCGGTGACTGTGAACGAGCCGCGGTACATGCCCATTGAGCATGAGAAGGCGTAGGTGCCGACTTTATCCGGCGTAAAATCTATGGTTGTTGTGGCACCAACTTCCAATAATTTTCTAATGCCCAATTTCGGAATCTGAAAACCGGCGCGGCATCCGATTCCCGCCGCAGTACCTGACAAAAGAAGACGTGTTGGCACATTGCGACGCAGAGTAAAGGTATCGGGTGTATATCCGGCGTCATTCAAATCAATATTCACCACCTGTTCACGACCGTCAAACTGAACCGCCCCATCGCTTGCACGAGCTGTTGTCGAAAATTGCGGCAGAGAGAGCGGATATCCGGCGGCAGACAACCCATTTTGTACATTCCACAATCCCAAGAGTACGACAAACGCGCCGGCAAACTTGAAGAAAAATCTGCCGAGCGTTCCTTTGAACGAACTTGATGCCCACCCGAGCGCCAAAAGCGCGGGAGCAGTACCGAGCGCAAATGCGCCCAAAATCAAAGCGCCCGTTGCGGCACTACCTGTCGTGAGCGCATAGAGTTGAAGTGCTTGCGTAAAACCGCACGGCAAAAAGAACGTCAATGCTCCCAAGAAAAACGGCGCCGCTCGTCCCTTTTGTTTTTCATGTTGATCCATGACGGCGTGCGAGAGCGATTTCGGCGGACGCGGCAAAAATCGTTTCATCCACGACGGCGCAATCTTCAACATATCAAGTCCCATGATAAACATATACGCGGCGGCGACCACGGTGATCATGCCCGTAAAAAAGGGCGACGGCGCAAGCGCTTTACCAATCACGCCGATCAAACCACCGAGAATAGTGTACGACGCAATACGCCCCACAACAAAAAACACAACGGGCCGCATGCGTTCACGCGCCGTCGTTCCTCCATAACGATCGGCAAATGCTTGCGCCGAGGCGAGAAGTAAACCGCCGGCAACCGCGATGCATGACGAAGTCGCCGCGATGAGTCCAATGACAAATGCGGTTCCCACCGTCATCGAGGCACCGATGCCAACCGTTGATTTCAAGAGTCCCGCTTTTTGGAGTAACGTGAGCGCGACATAGGCGATCACAAAAAATCCTGCGAGTTGCCAAAAAGACGGGCGCGCATTCGTTTCTGCCATCTCTTTATTTTCTTTGGTGATTTCTTTTCGAATAGTGTATCCGTCGCCGCGTACGAGCGATTGCAGTTCATCAATATCGGGTTTCACTCCCCCATCGCACACAATGCGACAGGTGCCGCGCGCCGCGTCCACGTCAACTTTTGCGACGCCGGCCACCGTTTTGAATTTTCGTTCAATCGTGATTTCACAACTGCGGCAATGCATACCGTCAATCGCGAGTTTCATAACCGGAGATATGCTACGTTCATCATGACGCAGGGGAGGCGCATTCAAAGACTCAACCACAAAACCGCGCGATTCAACTTTAGCACGCACCTCATCAAAGGACACCACCCGACCACTCACGATACGCGCCAATTCTTTCTGACCATTCGTGTCAACGCGCACGACACCCGGAATCGAACTCGTAATGCTTCGAAAACGATGTTCGCTTTCCATGTCACGCAAACCCTTGACACGCACTTTAAGTATTTCCATATGATTATTATAGCAATTTTTAATCAAAAAACCAAGCACACCGTAAAGATAAGACGACCGCTTATCTTTATGATCTACTTGGTTTTTCTATTCGCGTAAAATGGTATTGCGGACAAAAAGAAGTCCGAAAGGAGGAGAGAGTGAGTGCGGGCGCGTCTTATGCACCTTTTTGACGGCAAAAAATCCGACAAAAAACACGAGAAGCGCAAAGACCGTTTTTACGAGCGGCACGATGCCAGCGCTTGCGGTCACGATGGTACGCATCGCAAAACAATGGTCAATGCACGCGCGCGTGGCCGCCGAATCACAGGACATACCGGACGCGCATCCACGATGACCATCCTGCATCCCGCTACTCATACTCATGGCACCCACGCCAAAAAAAAGCATAGTAAGCGCAAAAATGAGTGTGGATATCATGAGGCGATTCATATAATAAGGATACTCCGACCACCAAAGAGTGTCAATAAATGTTATCATTTTCGTGATGGCCGTTCCATTTATAATAACCCTCAAGTGAAACATGGGAAGATCAACATAACCCCCTCAAGTTTTACGTCTCCCCCTTACCTCGCTAGGAGTGAGCGAAGTCACAAAGCGTCGTAGCTTTGGGACTTCCGAACGACGACGCGAGGCAAGGAGCGAAGCGACGCCACCTCGCTAGGAGTGAGCGAAGTCACAAAGCGGCGTAGCTTTGGGACTTC
>Ga0209515_10002468_pt1 | contig 28343 bp, 24 predicted proteins | sample Subgroupgradi54m_FD_187454 | JGI IMG/M metagenome (GOLD analysis project Ga0209515, IMG submission 187454) | Subsurface groundwater microbial communities from S. Glens Falls, New York, USA - GMW60B uncontaminated upgradient, 5.4 m (SPAdes)... ... | reverse complement strand
GCCGTTGTTTCTGTGCCGGTCTCAACCGTCCCCGTGGTCTCTTCAGTCGTGAGATCAGTCCCGGCTTCAACGGTGGTTTCCGTGCTTCCTCCAACTTCGGTGGTGGTTTCGCTGGTACCCGTTTCAGTGGTAGTGCCCGTATCCACTTCCGCCTCGACAGTCGTATTCGTGCCAGCCGTTGCTTCTGTGCCGGTCTCAACCGTCCCCGTGGTCTCTTCAGTCGTGAGATCAGTCCCGGCTTCAACGGCGGTCTCCGTGCTTCCTCCAACTTCGGTGGTGGTTTCGCTGGTACCCGTTTCAGTGGTAGTGCCCGTAGCCACTTCTGCTTCAATTGTCGCGTTTGTTCCGTCTTCCGTCGTGATTTCGGTGTTCGATTCAGTTGTTGTGCTTGTCGTAGTTTCAGAGGTCGTGACAGTCGTCTCTTCATCGGCGAGGCTATCGGAAAGAGAAGTACCGTCAAAGGGGAGCGTTGAATCAATGGAAGCAGTCGCCTGCGTTTCTGCTTCTTTTTCTTCCTGGAGAATCACCACCTCCTCCTCGACTTTGGCCTCCTCTTCTTCAATCTGAGTGGTTGCCTCAATCACCGTCAAATCATCTCCCAATGCAAAAACAGAAGGAATGTTTTTAGAAAAGAGGAGAACCACAAGTAAGAAAAGGGCTGCGATTGCGGGGCGCTTAGAATGCATACGGATCAGCCCATTTGCGCATTGCCAAATCGGCAGTCTCCGCAATTTTCCTTAAAATGTTTCCGTCCATAATTTTTTAGTCCTTATAAAGGTAATATCGGCACGGCATCTTATTAATGAAATGGATTCTCAGTAAGGCGGGAGGGCTTTTCTCTGTAATTTATCAAGTTTTTCAGGTTTCGGGTCGTTTAATGTTTGATAGCTTGAATAGGATTCATAACTGAAAATAGTTGCTTTATTCGGGGGATCATGATGAATGAAAATATCGGTGTCTGGAACGTTTTAAAAAAATTATTCTGGAAAGATCTCATTCTTATTTTTGGGGTGGTCGTGTTTGCCCGGCTTATTTCGGCTGCGGTCCGGTGGTTGATGGTCCATTTGTCGGAAAAACTGCCTTCGCGCTGGCGTCTTTTCATTCTACGCACGCTTCCGATAATTCGTCTTTTGATCGCAATGGGTGCTATCACGGCGATCCTGCCGGTGCTCATTAAACCCACATTCCGGAATGTGGTGGCGCTTTTGGCGAGCGTGAGTCTGGCTTTGGCCTTCGAGCTTAAGGATTACGGCAGCAGCTTTGTGGCGGGCTTAGTCACGGTGCTGGAGAATACTTATCAACCCGGCGATTGGATCGAAGTCGATGGTGCGTATGGTGAAGTCAAATCCATCCGGGCCCGGGCCACAAGAATCCTCACCGCAGATGATACCGAGGTCGTCATCCCTCATTCTCATCTCTGGTCGAAGAACATCTTCAATGCCACAAGCGGTAACCGCAGCCTGCTGTGCGTCACCGATTTCTATTTGCATCCGGATCATGATGCTGCGGCAGCCCGCAAACGCCTAGCAGAAGTTGTGGAAACAAGCGCCTTCCGGAAACCGGATTCTCCGGTCACCGTGATTGTTCTCGAAAAACCTTGGGGTACGCATTACCGCGTGAAAGGTTACGCGCAAGAAAGCCGCGAACAATTCCTGTTCATGACAGACGTGACGGTCCGCGGCAAAGAAGCCATCCGTTCTCTTGGAATCCGTTTCGCGCAGGTTCCTTACACCACGGCAAAATCTTAAGACCCGAAGATTCTCTCCTTCCCGTTAGGCTTTCAAATATTTTTTATTATCGGATAAAAAGACTTTTGGATCGCTTTTGGGATATGGGGTTCGATCGGGATCTCCACCTTATCGGCATCGCGCACCCTGCAGCATTCGGCCCAACTTACTTTAAACAATAGAAGGGCTGCTTGACGATTTCTGGAAGCGGATCCATCAAAAATTACTTAACCGGTTTATCGCTTCTTCTGAAGCCACAGAGCGAAAAAAGGATCTTGAAAAACAAAATGGTCATTCTCGCGGTCCAACAAGTCTTTTCCGATGAGGTTTTGAAGTGCCTTTTGAACCGAGGAAGGAGAGCCTAGATGATACTCGGATAAGAATTGGGCTGAAAAGATCTTGGCTTTGGGCTCCAAACCCATGGCAATCAATAGATGTTTTTGTTTCTGGGTGAGATCGTCGAGGATAGTCTCGTAGACTTCGCCTTCGCGCCTGAGCATTTTATCCAAGGCAAATTCCACATCTTTTTCCGAGATCGCTTTTTTCTCAAGGCATTCATCCCATAAGATGTGACAAAGAAGCTGAGTGTAATAAGGGTGGCCTGCCCCTTTTTCTGCGATTAATGAGAGAACTTCTTTCTGCACCGTTACGCCGCCCAGAGCAAACCTCTCTTTGACATGCTTTTTCACTTCCTCAGCCGGGAGCCTCCCAAGAGGCATATGCTTTCCGCTTTTGTAAAACGGCCTGTTCGGATCCTGGAAAAGTTTGCCGAAGAGATGCTTTTTACTTCCGAGAAAGATGTAGCTCACGTTTCGGTGGGATTGAAATATCGTTCGCATTTCTTTCTCAACTTCATCGTCTGAATAATTCGCAATTTCCTGGAATTCATCAAAAACCACGCAAGCTTCTTTTTTTTCTTCTTTGGCCCGTTTATGAACCGCATTGAGAAGATCCGGAAGACTTGTCTTAAAGACGCTTCGAGGCTCATAGTCAAACTCAAACTCGGCTTCGCCTTCTCCGCGGATGACAATTTTGGGAATCAGTTTGGGGAAGAGTTTCTTGACGATATCCAAAATTTTTTGCGTTGGTTTGCCGAGCGATCTAGAAACTGCTTTGGCGTAGATCTCGACAAATTTCTCCTTGGTGATCGCTGGGTAAAGATCCACATAGACCGTTAAGACGCTTTCCTTGTGGACTTTTTCGAGAACAGTCTTAATGAGAGATGTCTTCCCGTATCTTCGCGTTGAAAAGATGATAACGTTTTGACCATTAGGAATGTCGCGGGTGAGCTCCTGGATCTCTTTGGTTCGATTCCAAAAAGCATCACCGCTTACTTCTTCGCCATAAACAAACGGGTTTTTCATCTCGTCTTTGCCCTCCAAAATTACGCTACCAGCGTTACGCTGTTTGGATAATATTACAAGTTTCTCCATAGGTCAACCCTTTTCTAACAGGACTTTTAGGGTTGATTTTTGGCTATGGGAGCGGAGGGGCGCATCGGCTTTGAAGTGCATGAGCTCACTCAGCAGGACAAACCAATAAGTTTTGTCGGTGGTCCCGTAAAAAAAGGCCTTAATTTTCCGGATGAGGGAATGATCGTAGATAAAAAACAACCCTGGCTGTTTCTAGACAACCAGGGTTGTTAACCGGGCTCAAAAAGTTCGAGCCCTATTTGGCCCCTGCGTGCATGACTTTCGCAACTGGGCATTATCACCCACGGAGACGGAAATCTTCAAAGTCCATTTAGCGACGGCTATTTGTTAAGAGTGAGAAGCCATCAAGAGTGCTGGATAGCAAGTCTTGCTAAAAGGTAAGAGGTGGTGGATTCGGCTCCCTGGTTGAGATTGATTTGGCCTTCTCCCAAGCCGTCATAACATCCACCCGTGGCCCTGTCGTAAACTACCTGCTTCAGACTGTTATCGCCCAAAAACCAGTTAAAAGCTTCGTGCATGAGTTTGCGATAAGTTTCTTTCCCCGTGATGGCAGCGGCCGTTGCGAGCGTGCAAGCCATAGCGGAAGCGTCCTCAGGCTGCTGGTCAAAATAGCGGCGTTCCCCGGTTTTATGATGCCAGCCGTCCTGACCAATGGGTGCGTAGATTCCTTTCAAAAAAGTCTGACTGATCAAAAAATCCAAAGTTTTGATGCCTGTCTCAAGATATTCACTGTTGCCGGTCTGCGCGTGTCCCAAAAGAAGCGCCTCGGGAAAAACAGCATTCGAATAAGTTAAATAAGTTTCAAACCACGGCCACTCTTCGGTCGCGACTCCCCGGTAAAGCGACTGAAGTCGGTCACAGTGGCGGACCAGTATTTCTTGGAAGTCTTTCCCGGTTTTAGAAAGAAGGCAAAGCCCTTTGATATAAAAAGCGGTCGCCCGGGGGGATTCCACCATCTGAGAATATTCCATTCTTTTTTTTAAGAGAGAAAGGGATTTCTGCTTGATGCTTTCCGGCAGGGAATCTGTCGCGGCTGCCGCGGCCAGGGCCCAGAACGTCCGGCCGTTCGCGTCTTCAAGGTTTTCCTTTTGGTTAAATTCAACATCGATGGTCCTGTCGGGCTTTACGTAATTATAAAAAAGCCCGTCTTTGCCCAGGACAAACCCGATGAAACGCAAATAAATCTCAATGCGTTTGAGCAGTTCCCCTTTTTTTTTATCGGGCGATAAGCTCTTAAACGTCTTGCCGAGCCCATCATAGTAGGAACATGCCGCGATAAGTGCGCGTGCGTTATCATCCACGGTATAACCCGACGAGATATCCGGCAAAGAAAGCTGGGCAAATTGGATGATTCCGAAATCGTCGGTCAGACGAAAAAGGTGGTTTAAATTCACGCGCGGAATTTTTTTGTGCTTACTGACTTCGGCAATCTCTTTGGAATATTTTGAAAATAATTTTGAGTACTCAAGGGCAATATTGTCCCAAGTCATATTGCGTGTTCTGAAATAAGCGTTTTTTCCCAGCTGCTCCCGGCGTCGGGGGTCTTTCAAAAGATTGAGAAGGGCGTCACCATAGGAAGCGGGGTCCTTGAAATTGACTAAGAGCCCGGATTGCGGGGTGATGATCTCCCTGGCCTGGGCGAAAGGAGTGGAAATGACGGGTCTTCCGGAACCCAACGCGTAGGAGAGCGTTCCTGAAACCGCTTGATTCGGATCAAGAGAGGTTGAGATGTAAATATCCGCAGCTCTCAGGAACTGGAGAAGTTTTTCAAGTGTTACATATTCATTATAGAAACTCACATGGGAGGAAAGCTTGAGGTCACGGACTTTTTGAATGAGCGAGTTCCGGTAACTTTCTCCTTCGTTTTTTAAAACATTCGATGCGTCACGCCCAAAACAATATACATAAGGTTGGGGCAGGCTTTCACCGCCGGAGGCAAAGCCTCCAGCACATATTCAATCCCCTTTCCCCGGCTGAGAAGCCCGAAGGTCAAAAGAATTGTTTTTTTTGAAAAACCTAAAATGGGCTTGGCCTTTGCGCTGGGGCTGTAAGGTGCGGAATGAATGCCATGCAGGATGACCGAAACTTTTTTTTCATCGACCCCGTAATCATTAACCAGGATTTCTTTGGAACGGTTGGTCATCGCGATGAGCGCGCTTGATTTTTCAGCGATCAAACGCACGACGCTATAAAGTTCGGGATTGGGGGAGGGAAGGGCGCTGTGAAAGGTCACAATCGACGGTTTTTTAAGCGCGTCTAAAAAGGAAATGACGTAGGCGCCGTATTTTCCTCCAAAGAGGCCGAACTCATGCTGAATATTGACGAGTTTGATGTCCTCCGTTTTGTTTATGGTTTCAGCCGTACTGATGAAATCCTGTTCGGAGGTGGGATCAAGCTGAAAGATCACTTCCCGGGGGTAGTGGTAACGCGACACCGCATCGGTGTTTATCGCGGCGATCCGGGAATCAATGACAGTCTCAAGCAGGTTATCGAGGGCGCCCGTAAGGTCTGCGGTAAAAGTTGCGATGCCGCATTCCCGGGGCGGAAAACTGGACAAATAAACAATCTTTAGGGTTTCTTTCATAAATCGGCGGGCATTCCCGGATTATTTTTTAACTCCTCCAAAAGTTCTTTGATGTTGAGGGATTTTGCCGCGATCCTTTTGTCAGCGGCGCCGTAGTAGATAAAAAGCCTGCCGTCTTTCAGCACGGTGCCGGTGGGAAAAACCACGTTGTTGACATCGCCATTCTTTTCCCACGGTTCGATGGGAGAAAACAAGGGCTTTGGCAGGCGCCCAAGCACTTTTGTGGGATTATCCAAGTCGAGAAGGGCCGCGCCAGCATGATAAATTTTCCCCTGAAGGGCATCTTCGACTCCATGATAGATTAAAAGCCAGCCGTCTTTCGTTTCAATAGGCGGACACCCGCCCCCGATATTTCTGCTCTCAAACCTGTATTCAGGATCGAGAATCACATGCACGCCTAAATTTCTAAAATATTTTTTCCAATAAGGCTCCGTGAGGTCTTTGAAATTATCGAAAGTGATGACCTGGATTCCGGGCAGGACCCGGTGGATCAGCGCGAATTGGCCTCTGATTTTCCTGGGAAAGATAAAAGCATCTTTTTCCCAGAGCAGGATATCGTCATCGCTCCGGTCTCTGATATAGGCGTCGAAAAGGAAATATCTTTCCCTCAACTTGATTTTGGAATGCGCAAAGAGATGTGCGGCTTCGCGATAGGTAATGCGGGGCGAGATGATTCCTTGTTTGACGAAATGGACAAGGTCGGTGCTTGTCGCGTAAGCAAACAGCGCATTTTTTCCGTCATAAACCGTATAAAAAAGATAATAGACCCCGTCTAAAAAAATAATCCGCGGGTCCTCAACGCCCATTTTTTCGTAATCATATTCAGGAAAAAGAATGGGTTTGTCCGATCGGTTGACAACCTTGTTCCCCTTCAGCTGGCAGTAGCCTATGGACGACACCATGTCCCCGCGCCGCACGGCCCGGTAAAACATATGCGTGACGCCGCCGGCTTCAATGCAGGCGGGATTTAAAACAGCTTGGTTCTCAAATCCGTTTTCTGAACTTTCAAGAATGATACCTTCGCTTTTGACTTTGATCATGAGACTCCAGTGCCAGATTCAATAAAAAAGCGTTGCAGGATTATACACCCGCAACGCCTTGGGATTATTGTATTTATGATTTCTCCCCGGCCAACACTCAAAAACGCCCGTTTTTTGAAGTTGAATTCCTGATCTCCCTCTATAGAACTACCAAGGGGGCTTGGAAAATAGGCGATGCTGACCGCTCTCATTCGACTTCGAGCTGGCCGCTAAAATCAACATCCACCGTGACGGATACGCCCGCCATTTCCCAAGTGTAGAGGCAAAAGAGTCTACACCGATTTACGCGACATTGTTGCGTATTTCTGAGACACCGTCTCTCGGATTTTCAAATCACTGCTACGAAAATTACAAAGTTAAACCGGCCAATCACCGATTGGCCATTTCATGTAATCATCACAAGTTTTGGAAATCCTATTTTAAAATTCAAGGATGAGCTTGCATTTGCTGCAGTGGACAAACACTTTCCTTTTATTCCTAAGGAAACCCTTACCTTCTTCCGCGTCAAAATAATCGAGCGGCAATTCAGCAAGCCGCTTTTTGTCATTGGGGCAAATTAGACTAAGAACCCGTCCTTTGTTCTTGCCTCTTATTTTTTCGGCAACAATACCCGTGTGAGAAAACACTGGTTTCGTAACCACTGGCGCGGTCTCCGTCACTTCCAAAGGAGAAGTATCGCCACGAAGGATTCTGAGCTGGCGGATTTGTCGCGCCTCAACCAACCGCCGTCCTTTTGCCTTCTTTACAGGAATGATTTTACCGGTGGCAACCCAGCGTTGAATTGTCCGATGAGAAACTCCTAATTTTGTGGCCGATTCTTGTAAGGTCAGCGGCTTATTGTCTGCAATCTGTGCGATTTGCGTTTGCTGCTTTTCTTTTATTGCCAGCAAGTACACACCTTTATACAGAAGCTCGCCAACCCGGCCCCAACGTTCTTCATTAGTCATCTGCGATGGATCTTTTTTCATTCTTATGTCCCTCCATTGAAAGAATTAACTTAGAGGTAACAATATACTCGCCAAAACATGTCGAAAAGCCCCGGTTTTGGCGAGCTATAAAATGGGAGGCAAATCCTCAGCGTTGTCGAGGATTTTTCAGACAGTGTCTGAATTTTTGGGTTTTCAGACGCAGGCTTTGCTAACTTCTATTTCGTGGGGGTAGATAATCTGAGGGGTATGCTTATCCGGAAATAGTGATCTTAAGTAAAACTGAATTGACCACGCCATTAACGTCAAAGTTCTTGATCTCGGCGTTAACGGTCTTACCCTTCGCAAGCTCTTCACTCACTGTTTGGGAATGAACCTTTTTGATATAACCTATGCGTTCGCCCCGATAGAGAACCTTAATCGCGTAAGGATCCCATTGATTCTTGGGTTCGCGTTCAAGCTGAAGTTCGGAACCGGCAGGGATGTCCCTTAACTTCTTGTCGTCGGCGTGATAAACGAATCCGGCCAATTCCGTTAAGAATTGATTCGGCCGCTTGGCCTTGTGCGGGTCAATAAACTCAAAATTATCTGTGCGCAACTTGCCGCCGGTAACCGCCAAGAGATCAAAATCGCTGATTTCGGCATTGTGAATTTCCCAATACTTGAGCAAATCATTAAAGTCTGCCCTTGCCCTCGCCGGAAGCCGCATTACAAAGGGATCAATGGCGTTGCCCGCATACTCCTGATCCAGATTTGGAAAGGCAGGGTAGCCATTGAATCCCAACTTCTTGGCCTCCTCCAGATCCTTTCCCGGAATGTAGCGGAAAGAGTACTGGCCGGGCGCCTTCTCGACGAGCTCCGCCACAATGTGGCGCTTCCCGTGATCGGTCGCCTGCCACGACAAATAAATGGTTCGTTCTTCAAGCTTGGTGTTGTTCATGGTAATTGAAATTCTTCTTTCAATAAATTCCGTCTAAGACAGATGATTCTTTTGATCAAATTTCTTCTTGTTTCGCTTAAACGGTATTTTGGATTTTCAATTTCTATTTTCGCCAGCCCGTCTAGAAGGGCTTCGATCTGCTCATCAGCAAATCGTGTCATTCCTTTGATGTCATCGACAAGAAAGGATTTTTGCTGAGCAATATTCTTGAGCAGTTGAAAATGATTAAGCCGGAGAAGATTTACGCCGTCCGCAGACCAGCGTATATGCGCCTTGCCTTTAGAGATGTACTGGCGTAATTTTACCTCGTTCTGAGCCAAATAGCCAGACAGCTTTTCCTCGACCAATTCGCTGCCAAGGCTTGTGCTATTGTCAAAGGCCGGAGCAAGATGGACCGTGTGAGTTTCATTAACCCCTATAAATCCCCAGTTGTCTTGATGGCGGTCGGTATTTCCTATAAGCGCATCAAAAATCAGTATCCTTAGAAACTCTTTAAATAATTGCTCCTTCCCGATCGTCGAAAAAATACGTTCTACTTGAAATATGTTATGTCGTTCTCCCTCTTTTCGATCAAAGGTTGGGTCCATTCCGGTTATAGCGTCACCGCCTTCAAAAAGAACCTCGACTTGTTGAAAGCGTTTTTCTTTTTCATCCCATTCCATTTTAAGGAAAAATTTGACCAAGGCAGCGTATTTATCGTTTAACTTCGCGCAATGGGTTTCCGGTGTTTGAATACCGACAATTTTGCCGACTTCGGAGGCAATGATCTCCGCCCAAAATTCTGCAGGATATCTTTTGCTGGATTCTTTAAACAAGAATATCTCAACATTTTCGTGGTCATGTGAACGCGCAAGCGGTTTTAAAATCCATTGCTTATCGCGAGAACCCTTTGTCGTTTCATTGAGCTTGTGCCATTTGCTGACATCAATACATTCGTAGTTCATAAGTTTGATTTGGTATTAGCTTTTGCCCCTTTTATAAGGAGGCATTTTATCACAGACTCGATTGCTTGACTGCTTCCAAGTGCCCTCCAATTCAAGCCGCAATGCGTCGCGAATTCATCATTTCATTCCTACACTAAGGCTGGAAAGAAGTCCCTTGAGGGCTATGCTTTTGCTATGGGAGCGGAGAAGGGCATCGGCTTTGAAGTGCATGAGCTCGCTCAGTAGCACAAACCAATAAGTCTTGTCGGTAATCCCGTAAGAAAGGTCCTTAATCTTCCGGAAGATTGAAGGATCGCCGCATAGGTAGAAGATATCGGTGATTTTCTTGTCTTGGTCGTAGACCCGGAATATTTTTCGGTAGGTCTCGGCCTTCTTCGGGCTTATCTCGACTTCCACCGCGATGCCTTTGCCGTTATGGGTGAAGAACCCGTCCGGTACCTTGCGTTCGCCCGCGGTTCCCATCCTGAGAAGTTTCTCGCTATGCCAGTCCCGGCAAAAGCGGAGGCGTTCGAAAAGAAACCGGACTTGCGTCACTTTGACGTCATGTTCATAGGCGGCCGGTTCAATCTTCGTCTGGGGAGAAGGGAAGGTTCTGCCCGCAACAATGGGGAAACCGAGATTCCCGATGCAAGATCCGTTCTCCCGAAGAGCCTCTACACCGGCTTCACCCAGGAGATAGCTTTCCGGTTCCCGGAACCACAGCCTCACCGAATTGAGATAGCCGAATCTTTTGAGCTTCCGAAGCCTGAGTTCAGCATAGAAATCTTTCTCATCAAAAATATGCTCAATGACCTCGGTCCTTCTTAAAGACTTCTGTTCCAGAATGGTTTTAAATAACCGCATATCCCGTTCCCCGATCTGAACCCATTTCCAGTTTGGTTTCTTATATTTTTTCATCATCAGTGTAGAATTGTCCTTTCAAATCATTTAGCCGCGCTCACCGAGATCCCGCCGAATGGAGCCACCGAAGACTACCCTCCCTCGCAACCCAATGAAGAGAGAGGGTAGTCTTCGGGATCTGCACCCGCAGGGTGCAGTGGCGCAATGAGGCGGCAGAACAAGATAGCGCGGCTTGCCACTCCACAGATATCTATGGGGCCGGGCATATAGACCTTTGTAGAAGCGCTTGTAGAGGCAAGGTGCCGTTTGAATATTTTATTCTCACGTTGATTCCTCATTTTTTGACTTTTTTCCATCCGAATCCGCGTCGGCGTGTAGACCTTGTTGCTCGTTATTTTTTAATTGGGGGATTTGTCCTTCAGCAGTTTTTTTCAAAAGCCCTCTTTTTTCAGCGAGCCGAAAAACGCCAATCGCAAGCAGTTCACACGCGCGGTCCATCCGCTCTTCTTCGGTAAGATGACTGAAAGCACGGGCAGCCGGCGTCCTCCTTTGATTTCTAGGCATCCCTCTTTCCTTCCCCTACACCGGGATGCCTGGCGAGAAATGCCTTGACTTCGTCGGATAAGTAAAGAAGTTTGGGATTCCCACGCTGGAGAAGGCCGGCCAGGATCAGTTTCCGGATCCGCTGGAAACCGGCTTTCGCCTTTTTGGATTTGTTGCCCCAGAATTGGTCGGCGAGATCGGCCGGGGTCTTTGCGCCTTGCGCGAGAATGAGCTGAAAAATGGAGAAATCACGTTCCGTTAGCTGGACAGATAACCGGTTTTTCATGAAAACACCCCCTCATGGGAGGGCGGTTTACGACATGGGCGTTCACACTTACTGTACATTTTTAAGCTGAAAATATTTTTTTCAGGGTACTTTGGCGAACCCTTTCGCGCCTATTCTACCCCCATAGTTTTGGGCAAAAACAGGGGGGCTGTTCATGGTTTGTCCACGTTTTCCCTTAGGAAAATATTTTGCTTACCCGGCTTTAGCGCCGTGATAGTCCCAGGTTTTGGGCTGGGCTTTTAATTTTTTCATATGGCTCTCATGGGAGGTGGGTTTACGACATGGGTGTTCACAGAAACTGGACGTTTCTGTACTGAAAATATTTTTTTCTGGATTGTATTTGAATGCTGGGGAAGGCTGGAACTAAGGCTGGCGGGTAAAAGCCCCGTAAGAGGTTAAGGGCTGTTTTGAAGATAAGTGCTTAAAGAGGATTTTCCTGAAGTCTGACTAAATTTTTAGTCCGGCAAGAGCGCCGGGGGAGGCTAAGTAAGGAGACGTGTCAAAAGTCAAGACTTGACCCCAAAACTCTTTTTGTCGAGCCTCCTTTTCGTGTTTATAATACACAGGGACTCAACTTTCAACTGGCTTTAAATTCAGGGGTCGGGTCAGAAGCTCTTCGCTCCGCACCATCTCAACAAGAGAAGAAACTTTTTTAGCTGTAGGTTCCATTAAACAATGCCTTTGTAACTCATAAATTCTCTTTAATATAAATCGACGAGTGAACCTGCTTGGGAAATCGTTCCGCTTGCTTATTAGAAGCACCTTCGGCTAACACCGTCCTAAAAAATTTGTCAATTTTCTTCTCTTGCTTCTTGTTTACCACAGTTTCCTTTTCGTGTGTCGGCCTCTTTGTAGACATTTTACTCTCCTTATTCGTTTTTCAGGTATTGGTCAAAACAAGCCTTTGTAAATCTCACGCCCTGAATCATTGTTTGTAGCGTTGTTTTAACAGCTATATCTAAGTCCCCACCTGGCCGGTAATCAGCTTTTGTTATGAAATAAACCCTTTTGGCGTTCCAAAGTTCTTTACAGACCTCAAGCCCTTTACGGCGGGCGTGAACCGCTATAGCATAACCGCCTTCCTTCATAGCTACAGTCATGCAAGGAACGTCGGTTAATCCATCACCAATATAAAGAATATTTTGGAACGGAATAGCCCTGTCTTTATAAGCCATATGGACATTGATATTTTCATGTATCTTTTCTTTGCCTTTATTGATTCTGAACAAAAATTGCGTTTTCAGTGTATCGTTCACAATAATTTTTGGAAAAACAGCGGCGCCGTAGTGATTGTAAAAATATTCCGATGCAAAAATGTTAAAAAAATGTTTTCGGATTGCAATTCCTTCCAGTATTTCCTTCAATCCCGCAGATAAAAGATAATGCCGTACTTTGACTTTTCCTTTTGAGTATTTTCTCACAAATTTATTTATTCTATTAAAAAAATTATTCTTCGCTGATAATCCTTTAAAAAATTTTATATCTTTTGCAAGCCCCTTCAACATTTGTCGCGTAATTGGCACCTGCGCAGTGTTAGAAAGATCAAGCATCAATCGCATATAAGTAACGATTTCTTCGCCTCCTGTCCTAACGCTTTCTTGTTTGACTCTGTCCCAAAACTTTCTACCTTTAATTCCTATCTTAGGAAGGACAGTATACTCTTGCATAGGCTGCGGGGTAAGAGTGCCATCAAAATCGTATACAATAGCTATTACATTATGTTTGAATCGTCTTCGGCGTTTCTTTTTCATGATTCCCTATGTGGATAGGTTGCTATTCTAACCATTTTTTATCAAAAAATCCTTAACAACTATCATTGCTTCGCAGTCTTCCTTGTTATATGTTAAAATTTTCTCCATAAGGTCTCTTCTATTCTCTGGATCTTTTCGGTAGTCCGTATACCATGCGATTGAGTTTGCGCCAGAAGCATCTTCTGCTGTCCATTTGAACCCCAAAAACTTTGCGACAGATTTAATGCCATAAGAAGTAACAGGCCAATCGCTGCACTGTTCCAAAACTCCGTATAAATTGCATCGCAATCGGTCAAATTTTTCCATGATTTCGGGTGATAAATTGTGCTTTTCCATCAAGACAGCTAGCTTAGTTTTTTCATACGAACCGTAATGATAAACGACCGCATCATCCGGAAGGGATTGAAGATATGTCCATAATTGATTGGCTGCTTTCTTTTCATCGGCTCTATCGCCTGCGAGAAAACATTGATAATCACAGCGTTTTCCGCTCCTCACTTCTATGAATCCGTGGAGATACACATGGTCGATGGAAGGGTCGTCTTCGATGTCATAATACACTTCGAGATGCGTCTTTCTAATCGCTGGAGGTTTGTAAATAATTGGCGCCTTTTGCAACCAAACGGAAGCCCTTCTTTTCCAACCTTCAACCGTAGTTCTGGCGGCGCCTTTTATTTTCTTGGCGGGTGTTAGAAAATCTTCAATGTCAATTTTGCTTAAATCTTCAATATTATGCACCCCTCTTTTTTTGAGCTCATCTCTTAGTTTTCCAACCCGATAAAGAAGCGTCGGATCTTGCCTTGCTTGTGCCCATCTCAAGCAGGGCTGCGTCCAAACACATTGTGTGCAAACACTGCCAATGACTGGTTCGGGCTCTAATTTACCCAATACGATCCGCTCAATGAGTTCCTTGTTATCAAGAAACTCCTGCTGATATTCCGCAATATCAAATTCGGTAACTGCACCGTCAATGTCAATGATCTTGGCTATTTCCGGCCGAACGTTTTGAATCATTTGAAGTAAGTCACAGTAAAAGAGCATCTGGCTTGCGTAGTGAGACTTAATGTCTTCGGACTCTCTGCTTTTGGTGGCCCGACCAGACTTAATATCGCAAGGAATGTAGTAATAATCACCAAAAGCTGATTTTCCATCAACGCGCTCTAAAAGATCGGGGCGGCCAATTTTATCTTCATGAATCAACACGCCCTGGTATATCCAATCCGCTCTGCCTTTCATAAGCGACAAAGTTTGCTCAAACGTGGATTGATCTGCTCTGCCTTCAATTGCAGCTATTGTATGCTCTGCCTTGATTTTGTTTAAAATTTCACCTTCAATTTGAACACCGCGCTCCCAAAGGAGCTGCAAGAAATCTGAATGTTTGCCCTTTTCGGAAGGATTGCCGTATAAATCCATATAAACCCGGCGGTGACATTTAGAAAGGTTATAGAAGGAAGATGCACTAATTCTATACGGTGTTTTGTCAGCCATTGATAAAAGCGTGGTTTTTGTGGCCCACAGAATTAGCCATTGTGATAAAAGGTTCTAAGAGATTTATTGAAATCAAATATTGAGAGCGATTTCTTGAAGTAGGAATTTTATTACCCCGCAATCAACATCAAGAACCGTTATTATTATTTGCTAAAATAATTTGCTCATCTCTTTTCTTAAGAACTTCGTCAGAAAGCAAACAATCTAAGACATCGGCAATGCGGCAACCGACCTCTTCGGAGGTCCGAAGGATCCCAAAAAAAGATGCAACGCTTTTTATAAGACCGTCCTGAGAAACCCCGCACATTTTTTCGACGATTAATACTATTGCTTGTTTAATTTCTTCATCATGGATGATTTCGATTTCTCGGTAAGAATCAGAATGAGACGGATGGGCCTGGCGGGCTATTATTTTGCTATTCCGACAAAAAAGAAATTTGCCCTTCTTTTCATATGTTTCGCTTTCCCATCTCATTATGTGCCTGAGTATGTTATGTAATTCCTTCACAATCCGTGAGCCCATACGAGATATTCCCCAAGCGTCTAACACGCGTTTAAATAGTGCGTGGATATGTATGGGTGATTCATGATCAATGATCGCACACATCATGTTTTTAGTAGTATCGCGACCTTGTTGGGAAAAAAATTGATTTGCCGAATGTATACGAGGAATGCTGTAAGGAAGATACGTTTCCGCACCTGGGATCTCTAAGGGACCATTTCCGTTTAAAATTGTTTCTTTCTTCGGCTGGGGAACTGTCTGGTCATGAGTTGAGTCACGTTTTTTAACTGTACCTTTCCTTGCGTTTTCGATTGCAAGCTTTAATTTTTCTTCTTCTCTTTGGCGATGATATATCCAATCAGTTGACCAAATCCGGTAAATGCGCCATCCCATATCTTCAAGAACAGCTTGCCTCAACCGGTCTCGATCTCTAGTTGATTTTATGGAATGGTAAGTTGCGCCATCACATTCCACGCCAAGCAAACATGTCCCAGGTCGATCAGGGTCTAATATCCCTATGTCAATACGGAATCCGCTGCAACCAACCTGCTGAATAACATCATAACCCATTCTCTCAAGAGCGTAGGCCACGCTTTCTTCAAATGGCGATTCGGCTTCTCCGTCAACACTTGCATTTAAATCGTTCAAAGCAATTAATCCATTTTCAGCATAATTTAAAAAACGATGAAAATGTTTCAAGCTTGCAATTTTTAACGAGGTAAGATTAATGTCGGAGGCCTTAATCGAACTCACGACAATGCAGCGTTCGCGAGCTCGCGTAATTAAAACGTTTAAACGTCTCCAGCCCTCTTCTCGATTTATTGGACCAAAATTCATCGTCAACTTACCATTTTTATCTTTTCCATATCCCACGCTTATGATGATTACGTCTCTCTCATCCCCTTGAACACTTTCTAGATTCTTGACAAAGAATCCTCCCAAACGATCTTGCGTAGAAATTTTTTCGTAATAAGGGCTATCTTTGAGTTTTAATTCAAGCAAGCTTTCGATTGCATCACGTTGAGCTAGACTTAACGCAACTATACCTAATGTCTTTTGGGGATACTTTTTGAAATGATTAGTGACCAATTCAACCACTTTTTCGGCTTCGGCCAAATTGATTTTTCTTTCTCCCCTCTCATAAATCCCATTTTCTACAAAACAAAATTTAACTCCAAGCTCTTCATGTTTTTGACGGTTTGCCGGGAATGTTATTAGTTTATTTTCATAAAATGATCTATTGGAAAAGGTAATAAGTTCTTCGTGTTTGCTTCGATAATGCCATTTCAGCAAATGGGTTCGTAAGCCGGAAGCCCAACATGAATCAAGGATGCTCGGCAACTCCTCTATCTGTTCAATTTCAATATCTTCATCGTAATCATCGGCTTCGGTATCTTTGAAAAAAGCGGTTGGAGGTAATTGTTTTCTATCGCCAACAACGATTACTTGCGTCCCTCTTGAAATCGCTGCCACAGCATCTTCAGGAAATATCTGAGATGCCTCATCGAAAATAACTGCGTCGAATCGATAGATCGACGGATCTAAATAATGGGTTACCGACAGAGGACTCATCAAAAAACATCTTTTCAGATTTAAGACTAATTCGGGAATTTCGGCGAATAGTTTACGAAGCGGTTTTTTTCTTCGTTTCTTAGCCGCCTCACGCCGCAGTATGCCAATCTGAGATCCAGAGCAGTAGGCACCGCCAGGGTGTTTTTCATTTACGGAGGCTATAACCAAATTTCTAGAAAGTTGATTAAGTCTCTTATCCAGAGCTTGATACTCGGATAAGAGATCTTCATGGTAATCGCTTCTAAAATTCGAAAGAGTAGTATCTGATTTTATAATTTGATCAAGGCATGCTTGAAAAACAGCCTTTCTAACAACATCCTTAACATCAGAAACTTCTATGTCGGATTTCACTATTCGCTCGAAGAGCCCCCAACATCCAGCATCTTGGATTTCCTCGATGAGTTTGACGTAATCCACCCAATCTTTTAGCTCTTCAATCTGACAAAGGAGACCTTCAACAACTGCTAAGATTTGCTCAAACGCATCATTTGTACTTATGTGTGACGATCCCTCAAATAAGGCATTTACTTCCTTAATCGCGCCCACAATTTTCGAGTTGCACTCAGACAATTCTTTACTTTTTACTGAGTGCTCACGAGCCGTGATGATGGCGGCAAAGAAAGATTCTTTGGCATCGAATCCGGCAAGCAACGGCTTTAGTTCCTTTGTCCACTTTAATGCATCGAGTATTTCACTCCACTTAGTATTCAACTTTTCATATTTGAAATCATATATCTCGAGCAAATGGGCGGATTTCTCTTTAAACTTTTTCTCAAAATCTTGGCAATAGGTTATTGCTCCCAAATCATCAAGGATTGTTAAAAATCTGGTAGGTTTACCAGGTAGTCTTTTAGAAATCACGGGGTCTAATGCTCGTTTGAAATTTAATAATGCACCGCACACCTCATGGAACCAATTTATCAGGGTCTTAATTGAAAGTTCGTTGATCTCTTTCCTGTCACCGATGATGTTATCTAGTGGCAAAAATATATTTTGTTTTATCAACATGTCCTGCCACTGTTTATTCTCTTTGCTTAAACGTTCAAAGAGCGTTCTATATTTCAATTCATGAAAAAGCTCCAGAAGTGACTTGGCATTTAAATTCCCAGATTCACACTTCAAATCCCTGAACAATGCTAATAATTTCTTGGATCTATCCAAATCTTTCTGCAGCCCTTGAAAGTCGGTATTGTATTTTGCGTAATGGAGACCTAGGTTGGTAGATATTTTCTCTTCCTCTCCTTTTAATTCATTTTCGAATGAAATTAAGGATTCTGCCGCGCAAAGATCCTCATATATTTCTTTGGGGCTATCTGTTTTATTTGATTTCGAAACTGCTTTCAGGTTACGAATTGTTCTATGAAAACTGGGAAGAAATATACGAAACCATGAGCGGAATGCGGCTCCCTTAGTGAATTGCCTTTTCAGAGAAATTAAATCCAAGGACATGTATTCATCCTTATATTTTTCCGCCAGCTTTGCCTTAATTTGGTGCTGCTTTTGGAATTCTTCGCCGTACTTCAAAATAAATTTTGAAATGAAAGCGATCTCGTCATCATCCAACCATATCTTTTTGGGTTTCGTATCTAAAAAGCAGATATTCATTCCCTCCGCGATTTTTTTGATGGAGGAAACATTTAAGTTGTTATGTATGAAACCAATTATCGTAACCACTTCGGCAATGCTCTTATGCCAATCTTCCAGTAGGCCGCTGCTTGTATTGCAGCAATTTATCAATTCATCCAGGGCATCGGATAATTCCAGGTCAATATTGTCAGACCTCAACAAGGAACATAGCTTCCTCTTACTATTCAGAATACATTCCGTAACATCTAATGCTTGGTTAAAAATAGATGGATCATAATTTGACATGATCTCATTTCGATTTTTCTGATACTTTGAAAATTCAAATCGCCATTCTTCCGCAATTCTTATCAATTCATCCACATCATCTTTTATTAACCATCTCGCTGGAATGCTGACTCCTCGTTCGAGGAGGTGGCATAGAGCAATATTCCATGGTGCATTCGACGGAGAGCGGTATGTGTTCAGATTTAAATCCTTAGCGATATTATTTGAAAATTTGCAGGCAGCTTTCAAATGGCCGACCAACCCTTTCAAAAGGTCCGCAACCAACTCTTTCCGTTCCATGTTATATTCTCGAATCACGCAACCATGCCAAACAAAACGTTCTCCTTGTTTCGCAACATTCCAAATATATTTCGTTTTGAAAAAGATATCCTCTAAATAGTTGACTTTGGAAAGCGTAATATTCGAAATGTCCGAAATTCCACAAGGCACATATGGGACATCTTCCAAAGCCGCTAATTTTGATATGACTTCATAGGCGCTTAGACCCAACGGTTCTCTATTGCTATGCAGGGCTGTCACGTAAGCCTTTAACTGCTTTTTTAATCCTAACAATCTTGCAATGTTTCCCTCTATATCGCCAGTCTCAGCAACTATTTTTTCTGACAAACACTTTGATAATTCTTCTATAACTTCTTTTTTGTTTGCTTTATGGCTATGAAGTTCCATGCAGAAGGAATTGAGCCCGATCTCTTTAAGTCGGTTAAAAACGACTTCCAAAGCCGCCATTTTTTCGCTAACAAAGAGAACGCTTTTCCCAGCTTCAATAAATTTGCACATAATATTTGCAATGGTCTGACTCTTCCCTGTACCCGGCGGTCCTTCAATGACAAAATTTTTGCCTCTCAGCGCTTCCTCTATGCAAACTTGTTGAGAGCTGTCCGCATCTAAGACATGAAACAGTTTTTGAGATTCAGAGATATTATCAAGTTCTTCTGCAGACATTGGCTCTTCGCCGAGAAATTCATCTGCTGACCTTTCACCGGCTAAAAGACCCACTATTGGATGTTTTGCAATGAAGTCTTTTTTGATTTTTAATTCGTTATACATAGCGATCTTGTGGAATGAAAAAACACTCATTTCGACAGCTTCAAGAACGTTCCAATCTAGATGCTTTACTTTGCGGCGAATTTTTTCGAAATATGCGCCTAGATCGAGTGACTCAATTTCCTCAGGCAAATCAGGAAGTTCAAGATTGAAATCCTGTTTCAATTTTTCATGCAAGGCAGGATTAAAAGCAACTTCATCGTCGCTCAATTCAATGGAATATGCTTCTGCAATATTCTTACGAGCTATACGCACAGGGCAGAGCACTAATGGCGAAGTGATTCTGGGGCCACCATTAGGCTCGCGCCATTCCAAAAAACCAAATACCACATGCAAAACAGAAATACCTTTTTCAGTGTATTCAGTCACATATCTTCTATGGAGTTTAAGTAGGGTATTGAGAAGTTCCTTGTTGGTCAGCTTATCAGTCAAGATCTCATCTGTTTTAAGGGGCTTCTTTTCAAGGCAAGACTCCAAAAACGCTGTTTCGTTAACATCTTCCGATGCTGGGGCTGGATTTATTTCACTTTGTGCAAGATCGAAGAAATTCTGTTCTGTTTTTTCTTCTTTATTTTTCTCAGGTGGGAACTGCCAAATTTTCATCTTTTTTTCTTCTACGATCAGCTCTTTAAAAATCTCAACGACTTCTGGCTTGAGGAATTTTAGAGATCCAAATTTAGAGCGACGATAGAAGAGGAGTCGATTTCTTTTGGTAAGATCTATTAACCTACTTCTCCAAAATTCGATATGTTTATTAATCTGCTCAGAAAGTGTTTCCGGCATAGTGTGATTTAGCCTTTTTTGTCTGTTTTTGGGGCCTCTGCGTCCTTAACCATCCATCAATCTCTCGCTTATCAAACCGCCACTGACCACCAAATTTGGAAGCGGGCATTTTGCCTTTTTGGCAAAGCTTATAGATTTTCTCTTTGGAAACTTGCAGGTAGCGAGCGATTTGGTCAATAGTGAGCCATTTATCAGTCATTTTTGGGCCTTCCAAACTTTGCCAGATTATACTAAAGATCACGTGATCAGGGGACTTTATTTTAAAAGTAAGGGCCTGCTAAGCGCCAGGAAAAGTAGGGGATAAAACGCTTTCTTTTTACAGGGAATCGGTATATCATTTATGGTGCTATGCACACAACTACGAACAAAGACACGATTAATTGCGCGGTTTATACGCGGGTTTCCGTGGATGAGCGGGCGGAGACGCAGACTTACTCAACTCTAGATAATCAGCGGGATAGCTGTCTCGCCTATATCGAAAGCCAGAAGTCCGTCGGTTGGAAACCTTTCAAGGTTTATGAGGATGCTGGGCAATCCGGGGGATCTCTTAGCCGTCCGGCCATGAAACAACTCATTGAAGATATCAAGCGGAAGCGCATTCAAGTGGTCGTCGTTTACAAGATTGACCGTCTCACACGCAATCACAAAGATTTTTACGCACTCCTGGAAATTTTCAATGAGCATGATGTTAAATTTGTTTCTACCACTCAGCATTTCGATACGACTTCACCGGCTGGAAGGCTTCTTCTTCACGTCATGCTTGAATTTGCCCAATTTGAACGGGAAATGTCCCAGGAAAGGACTTACGATAAGCGCTTTGCAATGGCCAAAAGAGGCATGTGGTGCGGAGGATTCATCCCGCTTGGATATGACGTGAAGAAAAAGAAACTCGTGATTAATAAAGAGGAAGCCAAGATTGTGCAGTTTTGTTTTGAACTTTATCCAAAGCTGGCCTCAATGGGGAAAGTCGCCGAGAAATTGAATGAAATGGGCTATCGCACAAAAAAATTCCACCTTAAAGGGAAGAACGCTGCGGGGAGCACGAAATTCGACAAGAAAAAAATCTCAAATATTCTCACCAATAATTTTTATATCGGTAAAGTCCGATTTAAAGACAAAGATGGGAAGCAATATATTTTTGATGGGGAGCAAAAACCGATTATCACGGATTCGAAACTTTGGGACAGTGTTCAAAATATTCTGGTCAATAATCGCGAGACCCATAAGACGTTCAAGCAGAATAAATATGAAATGATTTTTCTCGGGCTGATGCGCTGCGGCACCTGCGGTAGCATTATGACGAACTCTTCCAAAGAAAAAAGAGGCAAGCTTTATCTTTATTACCGCTGTACCGCAGCGGTGATTAAAGGCAAGCCGGCTTGTCCGGTGCGGACCGTAGCCGCGGATGAGCTTGAAGAATTTCTGATTGATAAGTTTAAAGAATTAGGGAAAAACCAAAAGCTTCTTACGAAGTCTATTGAGAAATCCAATGTGCTGGCCAAGCAGGGATTAGAGCCCTTACGAAGGAGTAAAGAACGAACGGAATCTCAGCTTGCGAAGATCAATCAGGAATTAAAACAACTTGTGGATATTTTAAAGACTCCTGACTTGGATAAAAAAAGAGCTCGGTCTATCGTTAAAGAAATCTCCGAGCTGGAAGGTTCCAAGGAGAAGCTGGAAGACGAGATTCACCGGATCGAAACCAACATGCAGCATTTGAGCCAGCATGTGATTGATGAGGATGTGTTTATCAGACTATTTCGTGAATTTCCGACGGTCTTCGAGACGTTTTCTTTCGATGAGAAAAGGAATCTGATTCTCTTGCTTGTAAGGGAAGTAATTTACACGCCTACCAAAGTGACAGTGCAGTTCTGGGGAGATATTCCTGAAATGAATTTTGATTTGAAAAACCCGCCGGATTGGACCCCTCCGCCGCCTGATGATGGCGACAAGCCCTACACTCCGAAAGGCTCCGGTGGATCAGGTATAGAAGCCCCCGTACGAACCAGAAATTTGGTTCGTACGGGGGTGTTGAATGGCTCGCAACCGTTGGTGAGTTAGCCAACTGGTTGAATGATCCCACCGAGATGCAAGTTCACCGGACATTGGTCAAGGAATCTGGCGTTAAAGCGAGGGCAAACTTGTGACCGCTTTAATTTTTGTTCTACTTATAACCGGGACAATCGCCGGATATTTCTTCGGCGCGGATCACGCCCTCAAGCTCGGTCAAAGCATAATCGAGTATTGGCTTTTGATCGGACTGGCCGTCATGTTCCTGACTCCCATCATCCGCCTTCTCGGTTTCGTCGCCGCATTGCTGACAATGGTTGTGCGATTTGTCAAATCGGTCTTCAAAAAAATTCCTCGAGATCGGCTCTTACCACGCTAGCCACCACAGAGATAATCGCTGATGAACAGCTCGCGGAGGCCTCACGGAGCATTTTACAACTCATTCAGGGTTATAAAAACCCTCGAAAGTGCACCTTAATATAGGGAGGGTATTTTATTTCTATAGAGTGAAGTATCGAACAGCATGAGATGCTTATTGACATTAGGCTGAATATCAGTATAATGTGCAGTATCGCGTATAAGTAATAGTATCTTAAGGCGCGATAAAAGCAAAAAGAGCCCAGCGTTGACGCGCTGGGCTCAATTAAAAACCAAGCTGAATCAGCTCGGCTAGAGATGCGTTAAAGCACAATCATTCTACTCGTCTCGATGCCGGTGTCAAGGTTTAGCTCAACATGAAAGGCATTGGGAATGATTACAGACTACACTTCACAGCAAATTGTAAATGGGATTGATGCGCATATCCGATATCACGGAGGGACGTACTCCTCTTGGTATTGCGGCATCAGCGCAGATGCAAACGACCGGCTGCTTAACGGTCATAGTGCAAACAGCCAGGCAAACGCTGCTCGGTACTGGGACGCGGGTTCTGAAATGGCTGCGCGCGAAATTGAAAAATATTTTCTTGATCGAGGATGTCAAGGCGGTGGCGGTGGTGGATATAACCCGCGGCAAGTCTATGTGTATCGCATCTCTCCCACGACAAGAGAATAAGTAAGAGGAGGATGGCCAGCGGGTCATTTTAACAGTGACTCGCTGGTCGTTTTCCATAAGGGAAACACGGATGAAATTTTTAAAAGAGATCGCTGAAATTCAAATCGGGTATCAGCACCGGGAACGTGGGAAGTCGATCACCAAGACTACCCCGGGCACGCACAAACTTATCCAAATCAAGGATATTGTTGGTGGGCATCTTGATGCTGAAAATCTTTTTCTTGTCACTCCGAAAGGCGACGCTAACCGGTATCTTGTAAGCAAAGGCAATATTCTTTTTCTTTCACGTGGGCATAAGGGTTTTGCCATCGCGATACCTGAATCTCTGGCAAACACAATAGCGGCCTATTATTTCTACATTTTACGCTTACAGAGTAATGCCGTGCTTTCAGAATACCTTGTGTGGCTTATCAACCACCCCAAAAGCCAGGCTTATCTCTCCAGTCATCAGCGCGGATCTCATATTAAAGTTATTCCGAAAGGAGCCTTTGAAGAGTTGCCGGTATGGATTCCGTCTTTGAAGGAACAAAAATTGATCGTTGAACTGGAATCCTTACGCAAAAATGAAGAGCATTTATTAGCCAAGCTTATTGCTGCCAGAAAAAAACTGATCGATAACCTCATTTTAAAAAAGACACTGACGCATCAAGAATGCGCATAGGAGAACTCATATGAATGATCCCATCTCACAAAAGGAAATCAACGATATTGCATGGCGAGCATGCGACACCTTCCGCGGCACCTTGGACCCGGCACTTTACAAGGATTACATCCTGGTCATGCTTTTCATTAAATACATGAGCGACTTATGGAAAGACAAAAAAGAGCAATACGAGAAACAATATAACGGGGACAAGCAGCGGGTTGAGCGCGCGCTGGCAAGAGAAAGATTTATTATGCCAGACAAGTGCGACTTTGACACGCTATACGCGAGGCGCCGCGAATCCAATATCGGCAATCTCATCAATATCGCCCTGTCAAAAATTGAAGATGCCAATAAAAGCAAACTTGAAAACGTTTTCCGCAATATCGACTTCAACAGCGAAGCTAACCTCGGACAGACAAAAGATCGCAACAGACGGCTTATTCATTTGCTTGAAGATTTTAATAATCCCAAGCTGGATTTGCGCCCTTCAAGAATCGGCAACCAGGATGTTATTGGCAATACCTATGAATATCTCATTGGCCGGTTTGCGGCAGATGCCGGTAAAAAAGGCGGTGAATTCTACACGCCGCCCGAGGTTGCCACCCTGCTGGCCCGGCTACTCGCCCCGAAACCCGGTGATAAAATCTGTGATCCAACTTGCGGTTCCGGCTCCCTTCTTATTCGTATCGCTAAAGAGATTCATAACCCTAATTTTGCCGTTTTCGGCCAGGAATCCAACGGCTCTACATGGGCGCTCTGCCGTATGAATATGTTTCTGCATGCCATGGATAATGCCCGAATTGAGTGGTGCAACACGATCACAAGCCCGCGTCTTATCGAAGGCGACAAACTGATGAAATTCAATGTGGTTGTAGCCAATCCACCCTTTAGCCTTGATAAATGGGGCGCAGACTTTGCGGAGCACGATCCCTTTAACCGTTTCTGGAGAGGCATTCCGCCAAAAAGCAAAGGTGATTATGCTTTTATCAGTCACATGATCGAGACCACGCTTGAAGAAGACGGCCGTGTTGGCGTGATCGCGCCGCATGGTGTTCTTTTTCGCGGCGGAGCCGAAGGCAAAATCCGTCAAAGACTGGTTGAAGACAATTTGCTTAAAGCCGTAATCGGCTTGCCCGCCAATCTCTTTTTTGGTACGGGCATCCCGACAACCATCTTGGTCTTTGACAAGGCCAAGACAACAAAGGACGTGCTCTTTATTGATGCCAGCCGGGATTTCATGGACGGCAAGAATCAATCGTATTTGCGCGATGAGGATATTGCCAAAATCGTCAAGACACTCACCGCTTTCAAAACCGTCGATAAGTACGCTTATCGGGCCGCCTTTGATGAAATCAAGGAGAACGAATTCAACCTTAATATCCCCCGTTATGTGGATACCTTTGAGGAAGAAGATGAGATCGACATCGCTGCTGTCCAAAAAGAAATTGAGGGTATCGAAGAAGAGCTCAAGGGAACGCGCGCCAAAATGGCCGGATATCTGAAGGAGCTGGGACTATGAGTAAAAATCTGCCCAGCAAATCCCAATTTATTATTTACCAAACTGAAGGCGGCGAAACCAAAATTGATGTGCGTTTTGAGGATGAAACCGTCTGGCTGTCCCAAAAGCTGATTGCGGATTTATTTCAAAAAGATGTGCGAACGGTCAATGAACACATTAAGAACATTTATGATGAAAGGGAGTTAGATCAAAAGACAACTATCCGGAAATTCCGGATAGTTCAAAAAGAAGGCTCCAGAGAGGTTTCGAGAGAGGTTGAGTTTTATAACCTGGACATGATCCTCTCAGTCGGCTATCGCATCAAGTCAAAAATTGCCACCCATTTCCGCCAATGGGCAACCAAGCACCTCCGGGAATATATCGTCAAAGGTTTTGTCCTCGATGACGAACGGCTCAAAAATCCCGACCGTCCTTTTGATTATTTTGACGAACTTCTCAAACGCATTCAAGATATCCGCACGTCTGAAAGGCGTTTTTATCAGAAAATCACGGATATCTATGCGACGAGCGTCGATTATGACCCAACGGATGAAATGAGCATCAACTTTTTCAAAACCGTTCAGAACAAAATGCACTGGGCCATCACCGGCAAAACCGCAGCCCAGATCATTCACGAACGCGCGGACAGCAAAAAATCCAACATGGGCCTTACCAACTGGCGGGGTGAAAAAGTCAGAAAGCAGGATGTTTCCATTGCCAAAAACTATCTGGATGAAAAGGAGCTCCGGGCTTTAAACAACCTTGTTGAGCAATATCTGGTTTTTGCGGAAGGTCAGGCCATGCGCCGGGTCCCCATGCACATGAAAGACTGGATCAGCAAACTCCACGCTTTTCTGGAACTCAATGAGAGAGACATTCTGAAAGATGCCGGAAAAATTTCGCATCAAATGGCTATTGAAAAGGCGGAAACAGAATACGAAAAGTTTCAAACTAAACGCATTCAAGAACGCGATAAAAAGCCGGATGCCTTCGAAGAAACGATTAAGAAAATCGAACATAAGAAGGGCAAGCAATAGCGCATGAACAAAATTAACGAAAACCAGCCGGGATACAAAAAAACGAAAGTGGGTTGGATTCCTAAAGATTGGGATCTTGTTCCCTTGGGTTCGTTTGGATCGTTTGAAAAAGGAAAAGGCATATCGAATGATGAAAAGAAAGAATCCGGCACCCCATGCATAACTTATGGCGAAATTTACACAACGCATGAATATGTAATCAAACGCTTTCATTCTTTTATCGATCATAAAACCAAGAAAACAGCTGCGCGGATAAAGCGGAATGCAATTCTTTTTGCTGGTTCCGGTGAAACTTTAGACGAAATCGGGAAATGCGTCGCCTTTACTGATGGTGTTGAGGCATACGCTGGCGGTGATATTGTTATTTTTAATCCGGACAATGGCGATTCGATTTATTTGGCATATGCCTTAAATAGCGATTTCATTATTAGACAAAAAAGAATGCTGGGACAAGGGCATTCCGTCGTGCACATTTATTCTAGCGGCCTAAAAAAATTACCGCTTCCTATCCCTCCGATGCTGGAACAAAAGAAAATCGCGGAAATCTTATCAACCTGGGATAAGGCAATTCAGGCGCAGGAAAAACTTATCGCCGCCAAGAAAAAACTCAAGAAGGCCCTCATGCAGCAGCTTTTGACGGGTAAAAGACGACTGCCAGGCTACACTGGCGAATGGAAGAGATATAAGCTCTCTCAAATGATGCACCGAGTTGTTCGTCCATGCGTCGTGAATACAGGTCAAACCTACAGACTTATAAGTATCCGCAGGAGAGCGGGTGGAATCTTTGAGCGTGGTCAGTACGCTGCTGAAAAGATTTCCTACGCCGAACTTCATCAGGTAAAGGAATCTGATTTCGTGATCTCAAAACGGCAAGTAACGCACGGCGCTCTTGCGTTGGTTAAGCAAGGGCAGGCTGGGGCATATGTCTCCAATGAATATACGATCTTTGAATGTATAGATCCATCGAAGCTTTATATGAATTTCTTGGACTGGTTTGCCAAGCAGCCGAAAGTATGGCACTTGGCCTATCTTTCGAGCAACGGAGTCCACATTGAGAAGCTTATCTTCTCTCCTCGCGATTTTTTGAAACATAGCATTCGAATCCCCACCGACATTAAAGAACAACGTTCAATTGCAACCCTGCTTCAGACTGTTAGTGATGAGATAGCACTGCTTGAAAATAAACTCAACGCATTGAAAAAGCAAAAGCGCGGCCTGATGCAAAAGCTCTTAACTGGTGCTATTAGGGTAGCGTTGAGGCGGGAGATGGCCCGTGGATAAAAGCCGCTCGTTTTCCATTTATTTACTCAAAGAGGGATTTGATGCCTCGAATGCTTTAAAAACAGATCACTCCTTGGGTGAGCCTGTTGATGCGAACCAGTTGCCAGCTGGTGCCACGCTTTATGTACTTGACTCTGCCCCGCGCCCGCCATGGTGGAAAAGTTTCTGGGGAATTACGCAAGATTTATATCAAGCGTCTAAAGGCGCAATCGTTTTTTTGCCAGTAAATACACGCTGTTTTACACTCACTTTTGGGCATACCTATCATCACTTAAAAGATGATTGTTACGAGTATGACTTCGGGCTAAAGGTGACTTTAAACAGCGTAGACCCTAAAAAATTAAAAAGTACGGACATTCTTTCGCCCGCCGTCGCAAAACGACAGCGAATTCAAAGTCCAACGGGCACAGATTTAACTTGAGTTCTGCAGATTTTAGGTGACCAATGATGTTAAATGCTTCAAATAAAATGGCTTCCGGCCGAAATCTCCTATGGAGACCAATCCAAGGAGGGCAAGGAAGCCATGGGAAAACTTCTCCCGAA
>Ga0209515_10002465_pt1 | contig 28378 bp, 29 predicted proteins | sample Subgroupgradi54m_FD_187454 | JGI IMG/M metagenome (GOLD analysis project Ga0209515, IMG submission 187454) | Subsurface groundwater microbial communities from S. Glens Falls, New York, USA - GMW60B uncontaminated upgradient, 5.4 m (SPAdes)... ... | reverse complement strand
CGCCTTTGGCGCGGGTGCGGTCAATTCGGAAGCAAATCAAATTTGGTGGACCTAGGGAGAATCGAACTCCCATCTACCGGATGCAAACCGGTTGCTCTGCCACTAAGCTATAGGCCCGCGCGCTTTTCTTTTTTCCACAACATCCTTACAAACTGGAGTTTGTAAGGATGTTGTGACATCCCCCCACTAGGAATCGAACCTAGGTCAATTGCTTAAAAGGCAACTGCTCTGCCATTGAGCTATAGGGGGCCAATAGGACTAATATAGCGGAAAAATTTACAAAAATCAAGGGATGGTTTAGAATGCGGGCATGACATCCACGAGTTTGCTCCCGCAAGCCGCCGCCGTAGCGGGCATCCCATTCCCGCGTCTTTTGGATATGATTATCCATTCCGCACTAAAAAAAGAGCTTCGGGATAAAAAAACTTGATGAGTTTAGGCAGATCGTCTTTGGCGCTATCTCCTTTGGCGATGCGTTCGAGTACCGCAGACGGCGTGAGCCAATAGTATTCTATAAAGTCGTCGGGATTGAAGGGCGGCGCCTGATCCATCTGTATCTCCCATACTTTCATAAACGCATGGACGCCGTGCTCATGGGGTGTCAGATAGCCCAAGAGTTTGGGGCGGCACTCTGCCGCATCAAGATTCAGTTCCTCCTTGAGTTCTCGGACAAATGTTTCTTCGTAGGTCTCGCCGCTCTCTACATGCCCGCCGACACTCATATCAAGGCAAAGAGGGAAAGTGCGCTTTCCCGCCGTGCGCCGCGGGATCCACAGCTCGCCTTTTGCATTGACGATAAAAGCATTCACTACGCGGATATTGTGTATGCCTTTAGCATACACCTCGGATCGGCGCATAGCGCCGATCACGCGATCATCCGCATCTATCAGATCAAGCAATTCATCATTCATGTATTTATGTTATCACAAAAATACCGAAAAACTAAAGGATAAATGTGTTATCCCGACGCCTCTTGACATATTTATGGGGATAGTATAATATACTTATATTATGGTATATGACTGGAAACAACCTATGCCGATGCTGGTGCCGCTTACGGGTGGTGGAGCCGGTATGTGCGGCCACGGATGGCTCATGATGCGGGGAAGTACGATACGGGAGATCCCGCTTGCGATGATGAACTTTAACGAAACCGCGCGCGCATAAAACCCCTCTTGAACGAGGGGTTTTATTTTTTTCAAAAACATGTTGACGAAAAATCTTCCGATAGAAAAAATGTCCGAGTTTGACGGGCACCAGATGGTCTCTTTTATCCAGGATGAACGCGCCGGCCTGCGCGGATTTATCGCAATTCATAATACGCGGCTCGGACCGGCTACGGGAGGAACCCGCTATTGGATATACGATTCGGAAAAAAATGCCATGCGCGATGCGTTGAAACTTTCGCGGGCTATGACATATAAATGTGCGCTTGCCGGCGTGCCATACGGCGGCGGTAAAGGCGTGATTATGAGAAATCCGCGCCGTCTGAAAGATAATGCGCTTTTGCAGGCGTATGCTGGCGCGATCAATCTTTTAAACGGCAGTTTTTACACTGGCGAGGATGTGGGCATGACTGAACACGATGTGGAGTTTTTGGCGCATCATTCGCGGTTTATCAACGGTCTGCCTGGACGCGCCGGGGATCCCGCGCCCTGGGCCGCATTGAGCGTTTTTCATGCGATGGAAGCGGGTCTTAAGGCGGCGTATGGTTCGCCGTCCATGCGCGGGAAAACATTTGCTATGAAGGGACTGGGGAAAGTGGGCAGTGAACTGGCGCGACTTATTTTTGAACAGGGCGGGGAAGTGATTGGTGCTGATATCAATAAGGATGTCGTGAAAAAAGCGGTGCGACAATTTTCCAAGCTTAGAATTATGAAGCCGTCGGAAATCCATATGGCGAAAGTTAATGTATTTTCTCCCTGCGCGTTGGGAGGCGACTTCAACGGTCGGACGATCCAACAGCTCAAATGCGACATTGTTTGCGGAGGAGCAAACAATCAATTAGTTTCCGATGCGGACGGCGAGCGACTCCATGAACGCGGCATATTGTATGTTCCGGATTATGTGGCGAATGCCGGAGGGCTGATTAATGTGACGGAAGAATGGAATAAAAGCGGTTATAACCGCGAAGAAGTACGCCGGAAAGTAAAAGGGGTAGGGAAGACCGTTGCGCGGATCATCAGCCTCTCACAAAAACAAAGCAAGGCGACGAGCGCCGTCGCCGATCTCCTTGCGGAAGCTATTTTTCTCGGTGCGAAGAAGGAAACCACGGTTTTGGACAGGTCATTGATGCCGTTTATTGCGCGCGAGGTGCGGGAAACCGTAAAGGCATGATGATTATGTCTCTGGAAAGCACTCTTAAAAAAAATATATATCAATCCGCCGGCTGGCAACCGCAGATTTTTGACTTGCGAAAAGTTAGAGATCAGCGTGCGGTAGCAGCCCTTTTTCGCGCAAGAAAAATTCATACGGTGAGCGACGACTATGATGAACAATTACGAGAATATTTCGCAGTGATGAATCCGGCCAGTGTCTATGGAGCGGATTTTGAAAGTAGATTTCAGGAGTATCGAACGGATGTTGGAAAAAAAATACCGCCGTGGCAGGACGGCCGCTGGGTGTACTTTTCGTGGCTTTCGGCGCTGACGCATATTTTGGAAGAGGATATGTTTCAGATAGTGCGTACGGCCCGCAACCGCAATTTGATCACCGCCGCGGAGCAGAAAAAGTTTTACGACGCGGTGGTCGGCGTGGCAGGACTTTCCGTCGGCAACAGCGTGGCGCTTACCATCGTCCTTCAAGGCGGCGCGCGGCACATCAAGCTTGCGGATCATGATCGGCTGGCGCTTTCCAATACCAATCGCATCCGCGCCGGCGTCCAGAATCTCGGCATGAGCAAAACAGAAATGACCGCGCGCGAGATTTACACGATCAATCCCTACGCGCGCGTGGAGCTTTTCTCCGGGGGAATCACAAAAAAAACTATCGCCGGATTTTTTGGCGGTAGCCGTCCGCTGGATGTGGTGATAGACGAGATTGACAATCTTGCGGTCAAGCACTTGATCCGTGAGTACGCGCGAAAGTGCCGGGTGCCGCTCGTCATGGGCGCGGACAACGGCGACAATGTAATCATAGATATTGAACGGTACGACAAGAATCCGCGCACTCGTTTTTTTCACGGGCGCCTCGGGAGCGCTACATACGGAGAGCTGGCGCGGCTGGATAAATTCGGGGTTGGCCGCGCGATTACCCGGCATCTGGGTCCGGAAAATGTCACGCCGCGGATGCTCGCGTCGCTTCAGGAGATGGGGAAGACACTTGTTTCGTGGCCACAGCTCGGCGGCGCGGCAATTCTTAATGGCGCCGCCGTCGCATACTGCGTGCGTAAAATCGTAACGGGCCAGCCGCTGGAAAGTAATCGCGCGCTGATTTCGCTAGACGAAAAATTGGAGCCGAGACACGCCGCGCCGTCAGCGAAAAAACGCCGGGCAAAAATTTCCGCCGCATTTGCAAAACAATTTAATCTTACCTCATTATGAAGCATACGATTCATACGAAGAATGCGTTTGAGTTCTTCACCACGCGGCCCACCATTGATGTGGTGATGAGGGAATTAAAAACCCAACCTGCGGCGCACTGGGAAAAGCGGGGCGAGCGCTACGCGCTCGCGATGTTTCGCTACGCGTATAAGACGGTTCCGGCATACAAGAAATTTTTGAAAGGATGCGGTATTGACGGAGACAAGATAAAAACCATTGAGGATTTCAGGATGTTGCCGGTCATGGACAAGCATTCCTATCTGGCGAAATACGAGTATCGCGACCTGTTTCCTAATCGTGATCTTTCGCTGGTGACTACCATCTCCGCAACTTCCGGTTCTACCGGCGAGCCGTTTTATTTTCCGCGGGGCGAGGAACAGGATTGGCAGGCGCGGTATGTCGGCGAGATTTTCCTTGCCAATCAATTTGGCATCACGGACAAAAAAACGCTTGGCGTCATCGGGTTTGGCATGGGGATATGGATCGGCGGGGTCCTTACCTACAAATATTTTAATACATTGGCACAGAAAGGATACCGGCTCGCATCAATACCCGTGGGCAGTAATGTAGAGACATTTCTTAAGGCGGTTAAAAAATTCGCGCCGCTGTACGATCAAATCGTTCTAGTTGGCTATCCGCCGTTTATCAAGGACGTGATTGACCAGGCCCACGAGTACGGCGTTGATTGGAAAAAACATGAGGTCAAGATTCTAACCGCGGCAGAAGGATATTCGGAGGATTTCCGGGCGTACATCGCCAAAAAAGCGTTTCTCAAAAATGCGCTCACTGACACCATCAATATCTACGGCACCGTGGAGCTGGGCACCATGGCGCACGAGACCCCGCTCTCCAATCTCATCCGCAAAATTGCTGTGGAACGGCCCGAAGTGTTTCGCGCGATTTTCCCCGATGCCAATCGCCTGCCGACGCTCGCGCAGTACCATCCGTATATCGTATATTTTGAAGAGAAGGCAGGCGAGGTGATTGCCACGGGCTGCGGCTCGTCCATGCCACTTTTGCGCTACCGTTTTCCGGATCGGGGCGGTGTGATCCCGTATGATACGATGATCACAAAACTCAAAAGTGCGGGCATAGATATTGTAGCCGAGACGCGAAAATTAAAAATAGCGGATACCGTGCTCCGTTTGCCCTTTGTCTATATCTATGAGCGGAGCGATCATGCGATCATCATCCGCGGCGCCAATATCTACGCCGAAGAAGTGCGCCACGCTCTACAAAACGCCAAATTGGAGAAATCCGTCACGGGCAAATTCACTATGGTGAAAAAAGAAGATAAAAAAAAGAATGTATATTTTGAACTCAATGTTGAACTAAAAAGAGGCGTTATCGCCAGCGAAGAATTATCTCATAAGATTCAAATGATTGTCGTGGATACATTAAAGGTTGTAAATTCAGAATTTAATGATCAGTATCAGTCGGTTCCGGATGTTATGACACCTCCGATCGTGCTATGGCCATATCAGGACACGGTTTACTTTAAGAGCGGCATAAAACAGAAATGGGTAAGGAGATGAGTTTATCATGGTAGTGCGTGGAATTTATGAAAAGAAAACGGAGAAATTCAAGAAAACCAACGATTTTTATCAGTTGGAGTGAATCAAGTCTTGATCATAAGAGGTGGGTGGAATATCTTGTGAAATGTTTGTGTGCTGACGGCATTAAAGTTGTTTGGGATGCATGGGATTTAAGAGAAGGACATAACAAGTATGAGTTCATGTTGCGGATCATTAAGGATCCAGCGATCAAGCGGGTTCTTATCATTTGTGATTATATTTATAAAGCCAAAGCTGATAAGGGAAGCGATGGTGTCGGGGTTGAGACGCGAATAATTCAACAGTATGTTTTGGAAAACCCTGCCCAAGAAAAATTTATACCAATTGTGAGAGAATTTGATGAGAATCAAAAGCCCTGCGTCCCCTGTTATTTGAATGGTGTTGTCTATATTAATCTTTCTTATAATATCAACGATAGGAGATATAAAAGAGGGTATCAAAGATTAATAAAAAATATTTATGGGAGATCTGTACCACGAAAATAAAGGTCTGCGTGAGGCACTCATAACTTACAACTAATCCATGTCGTCCATGCAGAGGGGGTAGCCGTAAAAAGCTACCCCCGTTAAAATATAGAAAAAGATATCTGTTATGACGAAACAAAATAGAAAATTGTCGAAAGTTTTAGATAAAATGGCACAACACGATCAGGAGGCGATAAAACGGGTGAGGGAGACCCTTATATTTGATGACAGAGTACAGCGTGTCAATACGGAGCGGCTCAAAAAAATTGTAGAGAAATATGGTTGGCCAACGATTAGTTTGGTGGGAAGGCAAGCAAGCCGTAATGCATGGCTTATCGTTCAACACGCTGATCACCGTGTAAAATTTCAGAAAAAATGTTTGGCGATGATGCGGGAAATTTATCAGCGCAATCCTCAAAACATTTCTCGTGAAAATATCGCGTTCCTTACCGACAGAATACTTGTCAATACGAAACGGAAGCAGTTATTCGGTACGCAATTTTATGTAAATAAAAAGGGAGTATTTACCTATCGGCCGATCAAAAACTTCAAAGATTTAGATAAAAGGAGAAAAGAATACGGCATACCGCCTTTTAGAGAATACACAGAAGCAATGAAATCTGTCGGACCGTTACAAATAAAGGGTTTTAAACAAAAATAAATACAGTTCTAGTGCGGGTCGAGGCACCTACGCGCGGCTTTTCAAACTCCAAGCACGAGGGTATCAATAGTTGTATAAAAATCTCTTTGCGGTATAATTTATGGTGATGGAAGGCACAAGAGAAGACATCAAAAAGATTCTGGAGGCCGCGGTCCATGCGCCTTCCGGGGAGAACTGCCAGCCGTGGAGGTTTGAAATCAATGATCGCGAGATCAGGATTTTTAATCTTCGCTCTATAATCATTGGACAATGGACGCTCACAAAGACTGTCTAATCTGTGATCGTATAAGACTCATTCGGGAGCATAGTAATCCTTATTTTGTTTGTGAGCTGAAAACAGGTTATGTGGTCGTGGGCGATCACCAATTTTTTCGCGGCTATACATTGTTTCTGTGTAAAGATCATAAACGAGAACTCCATGAGTTGGAATCAGATTTTCGCAAGGAATTTCTCTGGGAAATGAGTGAGGTCGCGTCTGCGGTTTTTCACGCTTTTCATCCAAACAAACTTAATTATGAATTACTGGGGAATACGGATGAACATATGCATTGGCACCTCTTTCCTCGTTATAAAACCGATCCGGAGCCCGAAAAACCGGTTTGGTCTATCGACAAAAATACGAGATATGCGGAGTCTGCTCGTCCCACTGGCGCAGAAATAAAAGATCTCAAAATTGCTTTATGTAAATATCTGGATTGCAAATAAAATATTGAACACCCACGAATCTAATCGTGGGTGTTTGCTAAAAGTTTACTCTACAATGGCTCCTGCAAGAAATCCATGCTATTGGCGAAATGCAGCCATCTCTCTTTGAGAATGTGGGATTCAAAAATTTGTTCCTTGCCTACCATTGACGGCATGATGTCGTCAAAGTCGCAGGCACCAGTGAGAGACAGCGACAGACACTCTTTGACGAAGTCTGCAGAGAAGTATCGGACGCCAACATCGCAATACCAGTCATCCTGCGGTGTTTGGTCGGTGCAGAACGAGCTTTTTCGATATTCCGCGATTTCACCACTGCCGTTGAGGCGGATGCGGCCATGCGTTGGAGCAATGGCGAGCATTGGCGATACCATGAATGTTGTGCGTTTCTCATTGCGGATACTCGCGATGAACTCCACTATGGCGCGGCGCGTAACGATTGCATCAATCCCGAGAATCAAACAACAACGAGTCGCTCGCGCCGTATGAAGAGCCCACACGGCGCTACCGAATGTCCCACTTGGTTCCGATTCGACGGGTAGCCATGTTACTGGGATCTCACTTGAAATTTGTCCTGCATCACGCCGGTATTGAGCCGAAACCTTCTCTGCTTGATAGCCTGTCGCTATGCAGATGCGCTCAATGAGATTTTCTGATCCCCTAAGCGCGGAAAGGGCATGCGCGAGTAAACTTTTTCCTGCGAAGCGGAGATTGGCCTTAGGATGGTGTGTCGTAAGAGCGCCGAGGCGTCTTCCGCGTCCACCGGTGAGGATAATTGTGTCCATTTCTGATCTCCTTCATAGTCATGCAACAATTACTGCTTAAAGAAGCTTGCCATTACATCGAAGTACAACTCCTCGACAGGCTTTGCTTTTGTAGCATGCGCACCCAAAAAGTGATCTAATCCCGGAGCTGAATTTATCTCAAGGATGACAAAAGGGCACTCTTTGTTGATGTCGCCATCGACGATTAAATCCACGCTGGCAAGACGCAGTCCCATGTCGCGTGTCAGGTTTATTGCGGTTTGCGCGATACTCGGATGAAGTGACGCAGTCACATCTATAGCCTCACCACCCGACATAAGATTTGCAGTATCCATTAATGTCACACATTCCCCTTCTTGGGGTACGCTTCCGAGCGTCATCTTCCTTCTTCGAAGCACCCTCCTAATACTCGGGTTCCGGAGATCAATGCGAGATGGTCTACCTATTTGCTCGAATGCCTGTTGTTTCTGTTGGAGAAGCGCCTCGATGGTCGATTGGCCGTCTCCTATTACGGAGAGGGGTCGTCGCTCGCATGCGGTGATAATGGTTCCATTAAGAACGACAATCCGATAATCTCTGCCGATCGCCTTTCGTTGCACAAGCGCGACATCATCATATGCAAAGATTTCTCCCATTGCGCCATAGAATTCGCGCTGGGTGTGCGCCAGCGTGATTCCGCGTCCGCGACTGCCGGAATTCGGCTTCGTGATGACCGGAAGTCCCAGACGCGTTGCATAGCGATATGCCTTGTCAATCGTGCGAGTTCGTTCACCCGTGCCGGCGCTCGAAAGGGCGAACGCCTTGCCTTCAACTATCCTATAACCCATGCAGGACATAAAGTAGCTCGCGCTATCCTTATCACGGGCAAGTGTCGCGGTGCCGGTGGGATTTATGTCAAGCGAGGACGGAAGAAAGTAGCATACCCTCCCGTCTTTGATTCTAAATTGCCCGATCATTTTGCGGCCGGGCTTTAACTCAATGCATGCGCCAATACGCGCGGCTACCTTCTGAAGATTTTCCAATACTTCAGGAGGTCGTGAGACCCTATACTTCATAGTATTCTTCCTCTTTTGATTTCAAAGGGCTTACCTATCGGCTATAGAGACCCTGCGGAACGCCCGCGGGACCCCGCCGATATTGAAGTCAACATACGCCCCCCCCATTATTGTTGTCAATCCGTTGAATAAAAATCTGGATAGGGTATCATTGGTGATAATGACGAGTATTCGGGAAGACATCAAAAAGATTCTTGAAGCGGCAATCCATGCGCCGTCCGGGGAGAATTGCCAGCCATTGAGATTTGAAACCGGTGGCGCCAAACAAAAATGGGTGAAGTGATGAGGGTGAACTGCTCCTTTGAAATTTTAGGGTTGAGCAGGCCAAATTTTTTCTCCTCTGATCCATGTCTCTAGTAGTAAGGCATCAAAAATCTCGGATGGCGGTAGGGTGAGGAGATTATTTTTTAGCACGGCAAAATTTGCTTCATATCCGGGAGCGACCTTCCCGCGCCGATGACCCATGCCGACGATTTGTGCGGGGGTCGCCGTATACGCCCGCAGCGCTTCTTCCATGCTGATGCTCTCCTCCGGCAAGGGTGCTTTTGCAACCGCCCACGCAATTCCATGGATAGGGCCTGATGGCATATCATCAGAGCCAAATACCAAAGGCGTATGCGCATTGAGGATACTGCGAAACGGATTTATTTTTTTGATGTCCTCTCCCATGCGTTTTTGATAATTCTCCGCATCCCATGAGAAATTGGGTTGCATGGAAGCAATCCCGCCGTGTTCCGCGAGTGTTTTGATTGCGCGCTCATCAGGCATTTCAAAATGCTCAAATCGCCACAATGAAATGTCCCGTGAGTATTCTTTATGGAGCCGATTGAAAACATCAATGGCAAAATCAATCGCGCGGTCTCCAATGCAATGCAGGGCAATGTGCGGCAGTCCCAGCGCGGCAGATTGCTTGATAATCTTCGCGCATGTTTCAAAATCCGTCCGCAGGACGCCATGGCCCGTTCCATCCGCATACGGCAGGTTTACTGCCGCAGTGCTGGTGCCGATGGCACCATCCAGAAAAATCTTTACCCCTACTATGCGGAAGTTCCCGCGCGATGCTTGTAAAAAGTGGGCAAGTCGCCGCGGATCTTCAAGGAGGCGGGGATTGAGATAGGCAACAATGGGGATTGGGAGAAGCCCCTTTTTATTAAGCTCTGCGTACGCTTCCAGCTGTTGTATGGTCGCCACATGCATATCATGCGCCGCCGTGATGCCGCGGGCAATGAGTTTTTGCAGATAGAGCGGGATGCCGAGCATATAGGATGCTCTATCGGGCGCTGTCGCGAACATCGCGCGTTCAAACAAATCCTCTGTCACCATGCCGTCCACGGTTTCGCCCAGTGCCCCTGTTTCTTTTAACAACTCTTCGCCTTTTGCGTTGAGTAAGCCGCCGTGATATGAGATATTGATGAGAAAAATTCCGTGGTCTGAAGAGATGTGATTAAGATCTTCCTGCCTGATTTTTCCCCATGTACTTTCGTTCCATCCATGACAGACAATCCATTGATTTTCGGGCGTGGCGCATGCTTTTTCTTTTATGAGCGACTGCGCCTCTTCCCATCCAAAATTTCCTCCGCGCAAATCAATCTCTACCAGTGTCCGCGCCCGCCCGGCCGGATGCGTATGCGCGTCTTCAAATCCGGGCAGGATATATGCGCCTCTCATATTTATGGAGCGAATATCTGGAGATGAGCAAGACGCTATTTCCGCCGCGCTTGAAAATATCTTGGTAATCATTCCGCGTTCATTGACAAAAACTCCGGGCGACCATTTTTGATCTCCCAGATAAAACGATCCGTTAGAAAAGAGTGTATCCATAAAAATGTATATGCCGTATAGTATAATCGCGTTTTCTATAATGGTAAAGCGGGGAGATGTGATCTCCCCGCTTACTTGGTTGATGATATTCTGTACTCCGTATACTACATAGGGAGATAGAATACGAAAAGATTTGCCATGCATCCCTCTTGCGGGACATCGCTTGCCAAGGACTCCATAGCGCAGTGGCTTTCCAGCCGTCCTGCCACCTTCATGCCGAGATTGACATTTCCGCGCAGTACAGCTCCGTGGTTTGCCCGCGATTCCGTGTACACAATAGTACTCGGGCGATTGACCTCCTGCAGAAGCCGCGTCTTACAGATTTGGGTGAGTCCATTTCCGCGCCATTCCGGCAAGCAGGCAGTTTCCGAAAGTTCTATGAGCCGCCAGTAGCCGCTACCGACTTCGGTGACGATCCGCGGAATCTCTATCGTCGCAATTTCCGCCTGACATACTGCCACGATGGACCCACTACCTTCGCGGATGACTACCGCAACATTTTCGCTGATCATGTTCCGCAAAGATGCATCATTGAACTCCGTGATATACCGGGAAAAACTCGCCCGATATACACTCGAGAGTTCTTCGATATCTTTTTGCGTTGGATGACGGAGTATTTCAATCTGGTATGTTGCCGGCAAAGTATGTGCCGTAGGTGACGCTTTGTGAACTTTTACCAAAAGCTCCCACTCTTTGCATACCGTGCTGGCGGATGATATTCGCTCGCGGCGATTCGCCCCGAAATAAATAAGGGATCCGCTCTCGCCCTTGTTGATGGGGATAACCCCTTCTACGGTGAGGAGGCCGTTTTCCCACGGCATCTGGATGCGCGATATCTGGGCGATGTCCGCATCGCGCGAAGTAATCAGCCGGACGGTGACTCGAGAACCTCCCTGGCACGCATGAAGTATATCGTAGAGCACTGTGCTTACCGATGCCGCATCGGCATGATGTCTGCACAACAGCCCCTTCCAGCGATCATTGGGTTCATCCCATATCACGCTGCCGATACTCCCCATACTGACATTGCCGTTTCTCGGCGGTTTGGGAGATTTGCCGACTACCGCAGGCGTGGTCGGCAGAGTGTCCTTCTCTGTTCCTATGGCCATGGCTTTTTCCTTATAGAAAGAGCTTTCTGAAGCGCAAGACGGAATGCCTCGCACATTTCCTATCAACAGTATAAGTATTACTCGTTCATGTCAACATCTTTACTATTTATGCTATTTATGGCAATATAACCGTCAGAACCTTTACAGTTCACTCTTAGAGAATTTTTGGGTTCTGACGATGGATTCGTTGTATGGTCACAAGCATCCAAAAGGGGATGGTTATGAATGTGAATGACATGACGACGAGCGACCAGCCGCAGGAATTGGAAATGCCTGTCTTGATGGCGGCACGGCAAACGAAAGTCGCGGCGTTGCGTGCTGCTGGAATTGACCCATACCCGTACGCATTTGAGAAAACGCACGCGGTCGAGGAATTAAATCCCACCCGCTTTGCCCAGTTGGAAAGCGAAGGTATTGTGGTTGCGGTGCCTGGACGGGTCATTGCCGTCAGGAGCCACGGCAATCTTGTCTTTTTGGATATTGGCGAAGTGCGGTATGGAGGCAAGATACAGTTGGCGGCAGTGCGTAAAGACCTTGATGCCCAATCATTGGCAGTGCTTGACGCGATTGATATCGGCGATTGGATCGGTGTGACTGGGCATCTGATGTATACGCGGACGCGCCAAGAGACCATAAAAGCATCTCGACTGATCATGCTTTCAAAAGCGATTCGGCCGCTTCCAAATTTCAAGGGCAGCGGCATTGCGGATTCTGAATTGCTGGCGCAAATGCCTGAACTCGCTATGATCTTTGGGGAGAAACGACGCATACTTCGACAGCGAGCAGCGATTCTTCGGACACTCCGCGATGTCCTCGTGGACAGGGGGCTTACCGAGGTGGAAACGCCTTATCTGAATCCCCATTTCGGGGGAGCACAGGCGCACCCCTTTACGACCCATGTGCATGCGCTCGATGCGGATGTTTTTCTCGCCGTGAGCCCAGAGATAGAGTTGAAGCGGTTGATTGTCGGCGGTCTCGTGGAGGGCGTCTTTGCGATAGCCCGCAATTTCAGAAATGAGGGGATTGATCAGAGTCATAACCCCGAGTTCACAAGTATGGAAACATATATCCCTTTTGTAGATTACGAGGCAATGATGAATCTCACAGAAGAGATTTTCAGTGTCTGCTGTATCGCTATACATGGAGTGCCATATTGCACATATAGGGATGTTCTGATTGACTTCACTCCGCCTTGGCCGCGAGTGCCAGTTGTAGAAGCTGTCGAGAGTGCGACAGGGATCGTAGTGTCTCAACTTGACGGTGCCGCACTGCGGACTGTGTGTCATGCGCGGCGACTTCATGAAGGATGTAATCCCGGAGAGATGCCACGGAGCGACCTCATTGAAAAGTTATCAGATACGGGGGTTCCATCCTTGCAAGGAATTTGGGACAAGATGCCCGACGAGATGTTGCGGGAGACGATTACCCGTTATCGGTTGCATGTGCCGATGGATCTAGACAAGGAGTGGGACTTTCTTGTGCTTGATCTATTTGAGGCGTTTGTAGAACCGACATTGATACAACCGTGTCATGTCACACTCCACCCTGCTCGTTCAACGGTCCTCTGCAAGAAATACCGGGGCGGGCCATTGTCGAACGGGTACGAACTCGTGGAGCGGTTTGAAAGTTATGTTATGGGTATGGAGGTGAGTAACGCATACTCAGAGCTGAATGATCCCGTGATTCAGCGCCAGCTGATTGAGGAGCAAGAAGCAGCAAGAGCCGATGGAAGCAAGGAAGCCATGCCGCATAACGAGTTCTTTATCCGTTCCATTGAATATGGTATGCCGCCATGCGGAGGACTCGGCATCGGTGTTGATCGGATGGTTATGTTGCTCACGGGAGCAACTTCAATTAGGGAAGTAATCGCGTTTCCCTTGGTTAAAGTTTAAGCTCCTTGTTGTGATCACGATATTAACTAGGGCTGTGCTTTGCACAGCCCTATCATTTTATGCTATTATGATGGTGCAATGGGGAACTTTATTGAAGACATCAAAAAGATTCTTGAAGCGGCGGTGCATGCGCCGTCCGGGGAGAATTGCCAGCCGTGGCGGTTTGAAATCCGCGATGGTGAAATCAGGATTTTTAATCTTCCGGAACGGGACCAGTCCCTTTATAATTACGGACAGATGGCATCATATGTGGCACACGGCGCGCTTATTGAAAATATTCTTATCGCGTCTTCAGCATTTGGCTATCGCGCAAGAACGAATTTATTCCCTCAAGAAAATGATCCACAATCATTGAAGTCATGATTAAAGACAAACTGCGGGAATTGGGATTCTCCGAAAAAGAAGCGACTATTTATCTTGCCCTGCTTGCCGTAGGATCTGCGGTCGCGAGTGACATTGCTAAGCGCGCCGGACTGAAGCGCAGCACCGCGTATGTGATATTGGAAGCGCTTGCCGCCAAGGGGCTCGTCAGCGCCGTGGATCGGCGCGGCGTGCGATTGTATCACGCCGCTCCGGCGGAACAGCTCGTCCAGTATATGAAAAGTATGGCGAGCCGCTACGAGGGCTTTGCCGACACCGCCAAAAAGTTGATCCCCGAGCTGAAACTGCCACGCGTGCCGCACACGGCCGTCCCCCATGTGCGAATCGTGCAGGGAGCGGACGGCATCCGGAGTGTGTATGAGGAGACGCTGGCATCGCTGGAAGACATCCGCGTGCATGCGCATTTCAGCGCCGCCGCCGAGGGCGCCAAGGGGAGTGCCGACAAAAACAAACGAAGCGTCGCGATACAGAAAGTTTTCTTGGACAAGCCCGAAGATCGCAGGCGTGTGGCACCGGACACGGAGGGATTGCGTCGTGTCCTCCTGGCATCTCGCGAGCAGGCGGGAGCGCCTTCGGAGATGAATATCTATGACGATCGCGTGGTGTTTATTTCCCCTAGCGATAATTTCGCGCTTATCGCCGAGAGCCATGAATTTGCCAGCGCCCTCAAGAAAATGTGTGATGCTCCGTCGGCGCTGGCACCGGCGAGAGAGAAAGAACCCGCGCACTCACGGAAAGCAAAGTCCGCCCCCCGCATCCTCCCGGGCGACTTCGGCCTCGCCTTCGGATAATAAAATGGCGGCATGCGCCTGTGGATAACTATTGTTGTCTGTTTTTGATGACATAAGTATACTGGATGCAGTACCTTTATGCGCGCAGTCAAGCGCGTACGGCATGAACGCAGTGATCTTTGAAAGGAGTAATGTCATGGGGATGACAACCCGTGAAATGAACAGGCGAGGATTCTTGGGTGGTCTTGGCGCATTGGCGCTAGGTGGGGCCGCTGGTCTCCTGGCGAGGTCGAAACCCGTGGAGGCAAATGGGAATGTTTGGTGGGAAAATAGTTTAAACCAGACGCAGAGAAATCAAGCCATCGTCAGTGCCGCGTGGCCATACATCGGCAGGCAGGGAGGTCAATGCAAGGTATGGGTGCAAAATGTTGTATATAGCGCATCAAGGAACCATGTGTGGTTACCGCAAAATGCGTCTGCGCCCAATGACTATTACTGGCAGGCCGATCCACAATGGCATGCAGTGGGGATGAGCTTGCCCATTGAGTACGTCAAACCTGGATATATCATCCAGATGCGGCTCAAAGCCACGAATGGTCCCCATACTGCGATTGTTTATGCGGTGGGAAGGTCTCTCGCCCTAATCGAGAGCAACTTTCTTCCTCCTGGTGGCGAGATGGTTCATGTGAGAACCATTGATTTCTCGACATTCAAGTCCCAGGTCTCCGCCTATTCCGTCTATTACATCCAGTAGTGGTGGAGGAGAGTAGTGAGAGGAGGAGAGTAGTATCTGTATACCGCTCTCCTCCCTCAAAAATTTCATGAAAAATTATTTTAGCAAAAATATCCTGATCGCACTGATTGTTATTTGTTTTGCGATAAGCGTGTCGGTATTTATTTTGTATAACCAACGGGATGCTCAACCTATTTCAAACTTGAATTTAGACCCGTTTGGCAATCCATGGCCGGTCCCATCTTCACCACGCAAAGACGAGTGGATGAAAACAGCAATATACCGTAATGAAAAGTATCATTATTCCATTATTTATCCTGCGCATCTTTCTGTGTATGAATTCCATGGCGCGAAAGAGGATGTATATTTTGAAGATGAGACCTCTGTAGGGGTAATGTCTATCCAGATTATGCCTGCAAAATATATGACTGTCGATGACGAATTAGCTGCAGAAAACTCTACTCTGCTTCATGAAAAAGATAATGCGGTTGGCAAATATAGAGTTATGGAGAGAAAAATCAAGATCAGTGGGTATGATGCTATTATAACCTATCCGGCAGACAAAATAGAAAGCTTCCCCTATGAAAAGACTGCGTTAATGATAAAAGATCAACTCCTATTTCGTATTTATACGGCAGGTATTGATCACGAGCGCGTCTGGAACAGCTTCAAGTTTGAGTAGGAGGAGTTTTTACTATTTGGGGGCATTTTCCACGGATCAGGCGGTGCCTGCGTCGGTTCGCATATATTTGACACTCCTCACTCATGAGGAGTCATGCGGGCTTGTGCGTTGTTTATCCGAGTAAATTATGCTATGATTTGGAGGCGGGGATGCGTGTGTTGTCCAAGGATTCATTTAGCGACTTCTTTTCCATGGTTCTCACTACCACAGCAATAGATTTCTCTCTTTTCTCATTGGGACTTGGTCTTTGCGGACTCCGTTTTTTTAATGCCTTCCACAAGATCGGCGGTGCGCGTGCCGGAAGTAAAATCGGAATTCTTCTGTCAGTATTTTTTTTGAGCGATGCTGTGGCAATCGGTATTTTAGCAATCGGCGCGTTCTCTTTTACGCGAAATCCGGAAGCGCTCTATATGCTTCTGGTGACATCTCATATATTTTTGACGATTACTGCGATGTCCGCGGCGTATACGATTTTCTACATATTTTTCCCATCGATCCCGCCCTGGTCTGCGGCCGTTGCCGCATTAACGCTGGGGATGACTATTATCATTGCCACGATCATTGCCCACCCACACCCGTTTCTGGATGCGGGCGGCGGGATTGACTGGAATATGCCCCAATGGCTTTCCACCCTTTTTTCTTCTTTACTTCTTCTGATCATCGGAGCGCCATTGGTTATTTTTGGCCATTCTTTTTTGATGGCAAAGTCACGGGAAGTAAGGATGATTTCATTGGTACTTGCGCTCGCCGCATTCGCTGGCATCACGAATTCGCTTTGGCGCTTTCTGTTTTCTGGAGGCGGTGTGCCGCTTTTCTGGCGGACTCCTATTTTCGACAACATTTTTGCAGTGATGGGTCTATTGTTTATTGGCGTATTCATACTGCCGCCAGTTATGCTGAAGAGGTTCTCGCATATAGCTCATAATCACAGCGAATAAGAATTGTATTATGACGCAAAAGAATTATCAGGCTTGGGAAGTAAAAATTGATGATTTTTATGATAAGGAAGTCATTTCCGATCAGTTGAGTTTTCTCGTGCGTTTTGCGGTGCTCGCGCCCTCAAGCCATAATAGCCAGCCGTGGCGGTTTGAGGTGAGAGAAAATCAAATTGTGATCCGTCCGGATATGCGGCGGGCATTGCCGCAAAGTGACACAAACAATCGCCAGCTTTTTATCAGTTTGGGATGCGCTTTGGAAAATCTTCTCATTGCCGCGGATTATTATGGATTTGCTACACAGATTGTTTATCAAGATAACGGAGCAATCATTTCACTTCAGAGAATAAGACAGGAGCCGTCGCAGGATAAAAATCATCTTATTCTCTCTATCCCTAAAAGGCACACCAATCGTAATCCTTATGATAACCGGATGCCGGATGAGCAGTTTCTCTTATGGATAAAGGATCTTGCGGTCGATGAGATGCGTATTGACTGCATCACGGATCAAAATATAAAAAATAAAATCACTGATGTCGTGATTGCCGCGGGCATTGCCGCAATGGATGATAGGGGATTCAGGGAGGAATTATCGCATTATGTGAAGTCAAACATCACAAAAGCATATACAGGGATGCCGATGTTTGGTTTTGGTATGCCCACGCCGGTTTCTCTTATTGCGCCATTCATGCTAAAAAGGTTTAATATGAGCAAACTCTCGCGCAAGCAGGATGAAAAACTCCTCAAAGAGCATACGCCGGTGATGGTTGTCATCAGCACCAAAGGAGACGATGCGAAAACATGGATACAGGCGGGACAGCATTATGAGCGTATTGCTCTTATGGCGGAGCAAAAAGGCATGAATACCGCTCCCATGGCCGCGGCAATTCAGATAGGGGAGTTTTACCGGGGATTGCAAAAAGTGCTGGACATCCCCTTTCGTCCCCAGGTTTTCTTCCGCCTCGGATATGCGGAGAAGGATATGCCCTCTACCCCGCGGCTTCTTAGTGGTTATGTCATTCAATAAGTAACTATCGGATACGATCAAAACTATGGACGCTGAAAGAAAACTTACGGAGTTTATAAACACAGATATTAAGATAGAGCAAACAATAATTCATGGCGTGCGGATCAATTATGTTGTTGCCGGATCAGGGCCCACGGTACTCTTACTACATGGTGCGAATATCGGATGGGGACAATGGTATTTGAACATCGCCGCACTTGCCCAGCACTTCACTGTATATGCGATTGATCTACCAGGCGCCGGTGGTTCGGACAAACTTGCATTTCGTGTGTGTGATCTTGAAAAAGATTTCGTTGATATTGTAGACGCGTTTGTGAAAGACCGTAAACTCACCAAGATTCATATTGTCGGACATTCTTTTGGAGGATGGATTGCGCTCAAGTTAGCGTTGAAAGCAGTAACTTATCTTGATAAAATAGTGCTGGTAGATTCACTCGGCTTTACTAATTATATGCCTCGAAAATATCGATTGATATCTATTCGTTTCTTCGCCATGTTTCTTTCGAAAACAGTTATGAAGCCAACAAAAGAAAACATGAAAGAATTTCTTGCCGATGTGATGTATGATGTTTCTGCGCTAAAGGCAGAATTTGTAGAATACTTTCATGAGGGAATCCATAAAGAGAGATTAAGCCATCCGTTTATGCTCATTAACCGTCTCTCCGGTTTATTTAAGATGAATAATGAACTTCTTCTTGTAGATCAGTTCTGGAAGATTGATCGTCCGACACTGCTGATTATGGGAGAAAAAGATCCATTGATTCCACTTGCTAAAGTTTCAAAAGTTGCAAATCTGATTCGGGGAGTACAGCTGGAAGTTTTCTCAAAAACAGGACACGCTCCTTCAATTGAGAAGAGTACGCAATTTAATGAGATGGTAGTAAAGTTTCTTCATATATGACTGGGGTATTTTCTTCGCTTGGTATAATATTTCTCGTGATCACTGATGTATTAAGCATTTTGCTTGTTGTTTTGGTATATCGAGATAATCCAAAGAGCGCGACAAATAAAACATTTTCTTTGTTAGGACTTCTTATTGTTGCATGGTTAACAGTGAATTTTATTTCATTACACATTTTATCCTCGGAATCGACACTCTTTATAGTCCGCTTGGGTATATTTCTTGCGATGCCGATGAATACAGTGCTCCTTATTTTCTCTCACACCTTTCCCAGTACGGAGCTACGATTGAAAAGGGGTCATCTGTTGTTTCTTATTATTGCAACTATTGCGACGATGATACTCAATGTATCTCCTTATGCATTCACGAGTATTGGTCTGCGTGATGGAGTGCCCTCGCCTATCCCTGGTTTGGGGTTATTGCCCTTTGGAATATTCTCCATAAGTTTTAACGCTTTAGCGGTATATGTTCTGTATAGGAGGCAACGCTATGTGGTATCTTCAGAGCGGCAGCAAATCCGATTAATAATGTTGGGAATTTTTTTTATGTTTGGATTGATCATCAGTACGATATTTATCCCCATTGTATTTTTTAAGATTAATATGTTCGTTCCTTTAATGCCGTTCTATACACTCATATTTTTAGGAATTACTACCTACGCGATTTTACGGCATCACTTATTTAATTTAAAGACCATCGCGAGTGAAATACTCGTATTCATTATCTGGATTGTGCTTTTTGCAAAAGTTTTTGTTGCTCAAACATCTACAGAGAAGATTGTAGATTTCTTTATTTTCTCGGTAACTATTCCCTTTGGTATCTTACTCATTCGTAGCGTCTTAAAGGAAGTCCAACAGAGGGAGCGGCTGGAGGTGCTGACCAGGGAGTTGGATCGGGCGAATGAGGTTTTGGCGCAGACCAATGTGAAGCTCGCGAAGATGGACGAATTGAAGTCGGAGTTTGTTTCTATGGCAGGGCATCAGTTGCGGGCGCCGATGACGGTCATCAAGGGGTATATTTCTATGATACTTGATGGGACCATCAAAGGGGCAAATGCCGGAATCAAGAATGGGCTTGGCAAGGCCATGTTCTCAACTGAACAGTTAATCAAACTTGTAGCAAGTTTGCTTGATTTGTCGCGGATTGAGTCAGGGAAGATTAAATATGAGATGGTGGAAGGGGATTTGGCGAAGATCGCGGGCGAGGTGATTGATGGGTTTAAGGCGGGCGCTGAGAAGAAAAATGTCGCGCTCGCGTTTGGAAATCATGCGGCGGCACCGGTGAAATTTGCTTTTGATCAGGACAAGATCCGCGAGGCCGTGGTGAATTATATGGACAATGCGATTAAATATTCGTCTGCCGGAGGACGGGTTGTTGTCGGGCTTGATGTCACGGGGAGTGGCGCGGATGCGTGGGCGCGTTTGAGTGTAAAAGACAACGGACTTGGCATAAAGCACGAAGACATCGCAAAACTTTTTGACAAGTTCTCGCGCACGGATGAGGCAAAAAATTTCGACCCGAACGGCATGGGCATTGGGCTCTATTTTGCCAAGCGCGTGGTGCAGGATCACGGCGGCAGGGTGTGGGCCGAGTCCGAAGGCATCGGCCGCGGCAGTACGTTTTCGTTGGAACTGCCGCTCGTGCCGCGGCCGCCGCACGAAATGGAGTGAATGGGAAGTAGCCACCCTATTTGATTTGGTTTAACGACGGGGGAGGATCGTAGCGCGCGCGGGGTTTTTGGGCTTCCAGCCGCGGCGGTAGAGGAAGTTGCGGCTGACGAGAGCGGCGGCCGGTATGGCCATCTCGCGGATGATTTTTTTGCTACGGGTGATGTTTGCTATTTTATTTTTCTTGATCGCTTCAAAAAGTGCGGGAATGGTTTTTTCTTTTGCGTCAATCAGCGCGTAGTCCGTATCCATATTGCGGAATGTGTGGGCGTCTGAGGTGACGATGAGGGGTAGATGGTATTTGGTCGCGATTGCCGCGGCTTTTTTATTGCGGTCAAAGCGACGAGAATAAAACCATGTATGCTCAACGGCATCAATGAGATCAATGTGGCGTTCAAGAAACCGTTTGAGTGAGAAATTACCATAGGAGAAAGGGTGGGGGGCGAGTACGAGGCATTCGGGGTGTGCGGCGCGATACGCGCGCAGATCCGAAAATGTCCGGACGCGCTCGGCCTCGGGGGTGCAGTTGAGGATAATGAGATGGCGGCCGCGGCGGGCATGGCGATGCCCGCCGCGCGCAGCAGGGTGCCGCCCACGCGCGCTCGTTATGGCGCGGGTGTCCGTCGTGCGGATATTGATCTCAATGCCCGGAATTAAAAGTATGCCGCGGCCTGCCGCATATGCCGCGTATGCAGGAGCCCATGCGGCGCGTTGATGGCAGGTGATGGCGAGCGCGTCAAAACCGAGCGATGCGGCATAATCAATGCCCTCCTCGGTGCTGTACAGCACGAAGTCCTGCGGGTCGTCAGCGGTATGAAAATGAAGATTGGTTTTGAGTTGCATGACTAGTTAATGTCCTTTTATAAAAAGTGCTCCGTCAAAAACGGAGCCCGCGCGGCGCCACACGGACGCGATGAACGAATAACATGACAAAGGCAAATGAGCTTGCCATGAACATCGTGCTAAGGATGCTCACGAGAGGAATAAAGGGGACTCCGAGCCATTGGTTCCATAGGATTGGGACATAGGTCTGGAATACAAATACTCCCGCCGCGATGAGATGTGCCGCCTGCCGGGTTTTTCCTGACATGTGTTTTGCGCGCCAGGAAATTTTCCCTATTGCAGTGAGGCGGTATATATGGACGCCGCCGATGGCAAGCTCCAAGGCGACAATACTCGCGCCAAGCGAGAGGAGCTTCGGCTCGCATATGATTATGTTTGCGAGCACCGCAACGCCCAAGAGCCGGTCTCGCAGAGGATCAAGCACTTTTCCCAGATGGGTATGCTGATCAAGGATCCGCGCGGCCATGCCATCCAAAAGGTCGCTTGTCCCCGCAAGGACGACGAGAAGAGGGATAAACGCTTCTGCATTTCCCGAAAGAAAGCAGAAAGCGTAGATGCCAATCAGCGCGAGGCCGAACGCGGTAATAAGGTTGGGGATCGTGAGGATGCGCGGCCGGACATTTTCCGGACCGGATTGTCTGAACAACCGACAGAAAATCTCTCGGGGCGCGTTGGATATGGTAAAGAGCGTTTCCACAAGATCTCCTTGTGGTGAAATTTTTGTCCTGTGCGTAAAGATAGAACAAATAGTATAACTTGTCAAAAGCTGATAAGGTAATGGGTGAGTTTAATTTGTTTGAATAGTTGTTGGATTTACGCTACAGTAGAGGCATATGCGAACACTTACTAAAGATACGCCGTCAAAAATAGGAGAGAGCGTCACCCTGATGGGATGGGTCGCGGGTCGGCGCGACCACGGCAAATTGATTTTCATTGACCTGCGCGACCGGTGGGGCATGGTGCAGGCGGTGTTTACTCCGGCGGATAAAACACTGCTGGCGCAAGCCGATGCACTGCGTTCCGAATGGGTCGTGAAGATCGAGGGATTGGTCAAAGAGCGCCCCAAAGGCATGGAGAATCCGGAATTGCCCACCGGCAGTATTGAAATTGAAGCGCATACGCTCACGATTTTAGCAGCGTCGCAAACTCCGCCGTTTGCGCTTGACACCGATGGCCGCGAGATCGGCGAGGAGCATCGGATGCAATACCGGTATCTGGATCTGCGGCGCGAGCGGATGCGCCAAAATCTTATCATGCGCGACCGCGTGATTTCGTTTATCCGCGCATATCTGCATGAGCGCGATTTTTTGGAAATAGAGACGCCGATCCTCACTAAATCCACGCCCGAGGGCGCGCGCGATTATGTGGTTCCCTCGCGCGTGTACCCGGGAAAATTTTACGCCCTGCCCCAATCGCCCCAGCAATACAAGCAGTTGCTCATGGTGGCTGGGATAGAGCGATATTTTCAGATTGTCCGTTGTTTTCGGGACGAGGACACGCGCGGCGACCGCCAGCCGGAATTCACCCAGCTTGATCTGGAAATGAGTTTTGTGGAGCAAGAGGTTATTCTTAAACTGATAGAGGATTTGTATACGCGAATGGTGAAAGAATTATATCCGCGCAAACATTTTACATTCTCGCCGTTTCCGCGTCTGCCGTACGCGGAAGTGATGGAGAAGTATCAGAGCGATAAGCCGGATTTGCGCAAAGACAAAAATGATTCGGACGAGCTGGCGTTCGCATTTGTCGTAGATTTCCCGATGTTTGAATGGAAGGAGAGTGAGCGGAGGTGGGACGCGGTACACCATCCGTTTACTGCCGTGCAGACGCGCGATCCGGAAGCAGTGAAGAAAGACCCTGCCGGTATTCTCGCGCATCAGTATGATTTTGTATTGAATGGCTACGAGATCGGCGGGGGATCCATTCGTGAACACAACCCCGAAATGCTGGAGACGATCTTTCAAGTCATGGGGCATACGCGCGAAAACATCCGCACGCAATTCGGGCATATGTTGGACGCATTTTCGTACGGCGTGCCGCCGCACGGCGGCATTGCGCCCGGGCTTGACCGCCTGCTGATGATTTTACAGGGAGAACCCAACATCCGCGAAGTGATTGCGTTCCCCAAAACCGGCGACGGCCGCGACCTCATGATGGACGCGCCTTCTGAAATCAGTGATGCTCAACTAAAGGAACTTGCGCTTGAGATACTGAAATCGGAATAACCATGGATATAAAAACGGCCATAATGCATTTAACAAAAAAGTGTAAAACCCCCATCGCTATAATTCTAGCGATGGGGGTCGCATGGTTCATTATCAAAACTATTTTTACGATAACACCCCTTGCTCTTCTTGCAATAACTACAGCGTACCTTGCATTATTTATTACTTTTTACATATCAGATAGAGAGATGCGACAATGGTTCAGAAAAAACGAGATTCTCTTTATGATACTTGCTGCTATTGGTTTACCGACTTTTTTATTCTTTTATCAGATAGTGGGTGATGCGTCTGAAAAGGACTATAAATATGAGATATCATTGAAGGAAGAGAACAATCGGAATATCTCTCATCTTAAAAGTATTGTGCATGATTTACCTCATGATAAGAACACGCTTTTCTGGAGAGATTTCTCCCTATCAAGTTATCAGCAGTATTGGGACTATATTAGTTTGAATTACTCTCAAGAATGCAAGAATTTATATGCGGCAATGACGATCAACCTTGGGGAAATTAATAATATTAATAACTCAAGACGCGCATTGGCGGTAACGAGGGCAGGATTTATTTCAGAGTTACAAAAATCAGCAGAATCCCTTGACGGAACATTTAGAGAAAGCATGCTTGGGAATGCAAGTTCTACCCTAGGGATCGCTCATGAGATTATTAAAGGATGTCAAAAGTTTTAAGAAAACTAAAAAACCAATCCAGAGGATTGATTTTTTAGTGTGGTCATTATACCAAAAAGTTCGGACTTACTTCCAGCAGAACCCCGAATGAGGTACGCGCGGAGCGCGTGGTGGCTCTGACCTGAATCGTACGCTCGGACAATCGCCCCGCCACCGCCTCGCTTCACTCGGCAACCCCAAAAAGAAAAAATGTTCCTTGCTTTTCGGATTTGCGCGCGCCCGATTTTTTCTGAAAAAGGAAAGGACTTTTTTCTTTTTGGGGTTCTACCCTCCAAGTATTCGGGCAGTGTGGCGGGGCGAAACGCGGACTCGGTTTTGCCAAAACTATTTTCTGGGGATTTGGATTTGGCAAAACCTCGGCTGATTTTTGTCTTTGCATTTTGTCCGCGCGGAGGAGGGGTCTGGGGAGGAATCCGCGCGGGCTTTTTGGTTGCTGGCATCATTTGTTTTATGCTATAATAGGAATATGTTTTACTACTATCAGCAAAAATTAACTCGTCAAAACGCGAGAAAAGTACTCTCTCTCTCTCTCTCTCGTAAACTAGTAAAAACTTCCTCATATAGAACTTGGTCGTTCTACCAACTTTTGCGTTGGTAGTTTTTTGTTTGTTAAAAAGTTGAGGGATTAAAAAGAGTCGAAAATTATTATAAATTAACAAATTAAAAAATATGAACAAAAAAATTATCTTCATCGTCTTAGTCGTCATTGCTCTCGGAGCAGGAGGTTATTTCTTGCTCGGGCAAAAAGAGCCCCCAAAATACACCAGTCCGGTTGAGAAAATTACTCTGGGTATGGAGCTTAGTCCTTTGTCTGCATTGTTGTGGGTTGCCGAAAATAAGGGCTACTTCCAGGAAAATGGCGTAGAAGTAACCATGAAAGAGTTCGACTCTGGCCGATCCGCCTTCGTGTCCATGCTTAATAAAGGTGGTTTGGATATGGCGACCGTATCGCAAACGCCGGTCATGTTTAACAGTTTTGACCGCAGCGATTTTGCGATTACTGCCAACATGGCCTTTTCTTATAACGATCTCTTTGTGCTCGCTCGACGCGACCACGGCATAACCAAACCTGAAGATTTGCGCGGAAAGAAGATCGGCGTTCATAAAAGTACTACCGGTGACTATTTCCTCGACTTGTTCTTAAGAACTAATAACCTCCAGAAATCTGAGCTGGCAGAAGTGGATTTAACAACTGACAAATTAGTTTCAAGCTTAATAGAAGGAAACATTGATGCTATTTCTACATGGAATCCACACATTTTTAATGCCCAAAAGGCATTGGGAAATAAAAGTATCACCCTTCCTAGCGTGGAACTTTATAGAGAGGATTGGTATTTTGTGTCAAACCAAGAGTTTCTTCAAAATCACCCAGAAGCAATAATCAGATTTCTTAAAGCGATTAAACAAGCAGAGGGGTTTGTTAACAATCACAAAGACGAAGCCATTACTATTGTTTCCGGACGATTGGGCCAAGAAAGAGATTTTATTTCTTCGATTTGGAACGATTATAAATTCGGGCTCTCCCTTGATCAAACTATCATCCTATTACTTGAGAATGAAGCCCGATGGGCAATAAAAAACAATCTGACTGATAAAACGAAAGTTCCAAATTATCTGAACTATATCTACTTTGACGCGCTCCAAGCAGTAAAGCCAGAAGCGGTTACTATTATTCATTGATACCCCCACATGAACATTCAAAGAAAAATTGCCGTTGTCTTTATCACCTCTCTCCTTGCGGCAATTATTGCAGGCGTATTTATTTTTATTACGATAACTCAAACGAGAGAGAGTATCTCAAAACTGGCGTTTATTAGTGCAATTCGTACCGAAATTTTCAATCGGGCAAATTTGCTTGATGAATACCTGTTGTATAGAACAGAACGCTCCAATACGCAATGGATTTTAACCGGAGAGCGGATTGATGAATTACTTAGAGAAGCCAAGAAGATTTTCAAAACCCCCGATGAATCCGTAGTCCTTATTTCAATTGAGGAACATAATGAAGTTATCAAACAAACGGGTGCGCAACTTTTCTCAAATTTCAGAGCGCAACCAGAGACGACAATATCAGGCGAAGTCGAGACGCGGTTGGTTAGTAAGTTACTGATACATAGGAGTGAGATGATACAGTGGGCTACTCGACTTGGAGCCATAGTCAGAGGAGAAATTACTGTTGCACAACAAAGATTAGCCATAGGCGTTGGATTGGTTACCACTTTATTATTTATTATTATTCTCATCAATCTTACTTGGATTAGAGCAATCCTAAGAAAACTTGAAGAAGCCAGGATTAAGGATGAGGCACTGCTTGAGAGTATTGGCGATGGCGTTATCGCGATCGACGCAGAAGGAAAAATAATTCTTATGAATCAAGCCGCGCAAACAATGCTTGGTTGGCACCCGGAAGAAATGACGGGAAAATTGCTCTTTGACGCGGTTTCGATTGAAGATGACAACGGCAATCTGATACCTCGCGAGAAAAGGCCAATTTATTTGGCGCTCGCCGGTACTACTACTACTACTACTACTACTACTACGGGTCCCACCTATAATTATGTACGGAAAGACAAAACAAAATTTCCGGTCGCGATTAAAATTACCCCTATTGTTGTTGATAACAAAATAATTGGCGCGATAGACGTGTTTCGCGATATCACCAAAGAAAAAGAAATTGACCGCGCCAAGAGCGACTTTATTTCGGTCGCTTCTCATCAACTCCGAACACCTATGACAAGTATCAAGTGGGTGATCGAGCGATTTCTAAAAGTTGAACATCCGACACAAAAAGGCAAAGAATATTTGGATGACATTCATATGGCCATTACCAATCTTTCAAGCTTGGTTGATCTCTTGCTTAATGTTTCGCGCATTGAAGCGGGGAAAATTGGCGCAATACCGAAACCACTAGAGCTTGTTGAATTTATTAAAATTTATCTTAAAGAACAGGAGCCATTGGTTGAAAAGAAGCGATTGCGCGTGATCTTTGACCAGCACCCTGCTACATTTAATGTTATTACCGATCATATTACGTTACGAAATATTGTTCATTCGTTGGTTTCAAATGCTTTAGAATATACGCCCGACGGTGGCGAGATTGAAATTAGAATCGCGAAAAAAGATAACAAGTTTCTATTGACTATTCGTGATACCGGCATTGGTATCCCCAAAGAAGAGCAGGGCCATAGTTTTGAGAAGTTTTTCCGTGGTAGTAATGCTAAACTTATTAAGACCGATGGCACGGGATTAGGACTCTACATCGCGGCTCAAGCGGCCAAATTGTTACAAGGCAAGATTTGGATGGAGTCAGTGATTGGGAAAGGTAGCACGTTTTCGGTCGAGCTACCCATAGAATCAAAATCAGTGACCGGAGAACAGAGTATGAGCTAATCAATATATTGTTTTATCAAAATCCATTTCGTGGTATAATCAAAATATCTTTATGACAGAAAACAAACAAAAAACCATACTTATCGTGGAAGATGAAGCTCCACAGCGCAAGACTCTAGCGGAACAATTTAGCGACGAGGGCTTTTTAGTACTTAAGGCTCAAAACGGGCAAGAAGGGTTGGAGATCGCATTACGCGAACAACCCGATATCATATTGCTTGATATAGTCATGCCAATTATGGATGGCATAACTGTGATGAAGAAGTTACGGGAGAAAAACACTTGGGGGAAGAATGTGCCGATCATACTGCTGACAAACTTAAACTCCGATGACGAAACAAGAATGAAAGCGATTACCCGAGACGAACCAGCATATTATCTCGAGAAATCTAAGTGGACGTTAAGTGATGTGGTGGAGAAAGTCAAAGAACGATTGGCACGGCCATTCTAAATTTACTTCTTTTTACTTTCTCCTTTTAATCTCGCCCTGCCCCGCCAGCAACCAAAAAGCCCGCGCGGATTCCTCCCCAGACCCCTCCTCCGCGCGGACAAAATGCAAAGACAAAAATCAGCCGAGGTTTTGCCAAATCCAA
>Ga0209515_10002464_pt1 | contig 28391 bp, 19 predicted proteins | sample Subgroupgradi54m_FD_187454 | JGI IMG/M metagenome (GOLD analysis project Ga0209515, IMG submission 187454) | Subsurface groundwater microbial communities from S. Glens Falls, New York, USA - GMW60B uncontaminated upgradient, 5.4 m (SPAdes)... ... | reverse complement strand
CACCTCGTCCGTCACGGCCGCCGTGGCGGCGGCGAGGTTGGCGCGGGCCACGTCCTCCACGAACACGAAGTCCATCGTCTGCGTGCCGTCACCGAAGATGAGGGGCGGCTCCCCCGCCGCGATGCGCTCCATCCACCGGATCAGGACCTCGGTGTACGCGCCGTACACGTCCATCCGTGGGCCGTAGACGTTGAAGTAGCGGAGCGCCACGTAGTCGAGGCCGTACATCTCGTGAAAGCCGCGCAGGAGCCCTTCGTTGAAGGCCTTGGCGGCGCCGTAGAGGGTCCGATTGTGGTAGGGGTGATGGTCCTCGCTCGTCGGGAAATGGTCGGCCAGCCCGTAGACGGACGCCGACGAGGCGGCCACGACCCGCTTCACTCCGGCCTTGACGGCGGCTTCCAGCACGTTGAACGTCCCGTCGACGAGCACCTCCACCGCCAGGCGCGGCTCCTCCGCGCACTGGGTGATGCGGAAGGCCGCCTGGTGGAACACGAGATCGATCGCCAGCATGACGTCCGCCAGGCGCTCCCGATCGCGGACGTCGGCCTCGGCGATCGTCACGCGTCCGCGGGCCAGGGCGCCGGCCAGGTTCTCGCGGCGTCCGCGGGTGAAGTTGTCCAGCACGACGATCTCCCGGGCGCCTTCGGCGACCAGCTGATCGACGATGTGCGAGCCAATGAGCCCGGCGCCGCCGGTGACCAGCACGCGCATGTCGCGCATAGGACTCTCTGCCTCCCTCAGGTGGTTCCGCTGGGACGCGATCGGAAGATCCGCATGGGTGGACGATTCACGAGGGCCGGCCTCCCCACCCGGGGAGCCCGGCGGATGGCGCGCGGCTACCGCGCCGCGGACCGCGTCTCGATCAGTGTCCTCACCGGCCCAGAACGGTGACCTTCCCGACCAGCCCGTCGAGAGCGCTCAGCGCTGTGGGTCCGAGACCGATCAGCAGGACATCCGCCATCGTCGCTCGCCGCACACCGCCTGCACGAACTCGCGCGCCTCGTCACCGGGCCGGGACGCGGAGAGCACCTCGCCAACCTTCAGGCCGCCCGCCTGCAGCCGCACGACGGGATCCGGCCCGACCGCCGACGGCAGGATGCCCATGTGCCCGGGCGGCGGCGGGTCGGGCGGCCACACCGGGAGGTCGGCCGCGCGCAGCGCGCTCCGGTCCACGTCTCCCCAGAATTGGACCACGACCGTGCCCGGCCAGCGCTCGGCGATCGTGACCGCATCGGCCCTGGAGAGCACCAGCTCGACGCGGGGGCGCAGCGCGACCAGGACAACGTCGTAGCCCGCGCCGTCGTCGACCGCCCGGAGGTGTGGCCGCACGTCGACCACGGCGCCGGCGCCCGCGAGACCGCGCGCGATGAACGGCCCGAAGGCGTTGTCGCAGAGAACCAGCACCCGGCTCCCGTGCACCCCGACGGCCGCGTCGGTCGCGAGCTTGATCGCCATGACGCCGAGGTACGAGAAGACATCGACGGCCGGATGCCGCTCGTTCGTGGCGCCCACGGCAATGCCCTTCCGCCGGCAGGCGTCGAGATCCACGTCGCCCGGCCGGAGCTCCCACGCCTCATACATGAGGGACACGACCGCGCTCGGCTTCATCCAGGCGATCATCGTCGCGTCGATCGGCCGCACGTGCCCGCTGTTGGTGACGACGTCGGCGGCCGCCACGACCTCGGGGGTCTTGGCCGTGATCACTTCCACCCGGTCCCGGACCCCGACCCGACCGGCCAGTTCGAGCGTCGAGTTCCTGACGTCCTCGGCGGCCCCATAGCCGGTCGTCCGCGTCAGCGCCCGCACGCGCACGGCGCCGGCCATGGCGGCCATCACGGGCGTCACGACCCACGCGCCCGATGCGGCCTCGGTCAGGACGACCCGCCCCGAGAGATCGAGGCGGCAGCGCTCGATCGCTCCGCGCATGAGCATCACCAGGCGCGGCGGCGACAGCCCGGGCACGCCGTCGGGGAGCCCGCTCATGCCGGCCCCGCGGCCCGGATCGCGCGCGCCACCCTGTCCTGCGCCTCGGTGGTCAGCTCGGGGAACATCGGCAACGAGAGCACCTCGTTCGCCGCCGCCTCCGAGTGCGGCAGATCTCCCGGTTTGTAGCCGAGGTCGGCGTAGGCCGGCTGGAGATGCACGGGGACCGGATAGTGGATGCCCGTCTCGATCCCCTGCGCCCGCAGGGCGCGTTGCCGTCTGTCGCGCTCGGGGCTGCGCACGGCATAAACGTGGTAGACGTGGCGCGTGGCCGGCGCGGGGACGGGAATCGCGACGCCGGATCCGGCGAGGAGGTCGTCGTAGCGGGTGGCGTGGCGGCGACGCGCCTCCGTCCAGGCCTCCAGGTGGCGCAGCTTCACGCGGAGGATCGCGCCCTGGAAAGCGTCCATCCGGTAGTTGTAGCCCTTCAGCACGTGGTGATACTTCCGGTCCTGGCCCCAGTCGCGCAGCATGCGGATCGTCCGCGCGTACTCCGGATCGCTCGAGACCACGGCTCCGCCCTCGCCGTACGCCCCCAGGTTCTTGCCGGGGTAGAAGCTGAAGCACGCCAGGTGCCCGATCCCTCCGACCCGGCGTCCCTTGTACTCGGCGCCGTGGGCCTGCGAGGCGTCCTCGATCACGACCAAGCGGTGCCGGCGGGCGACGTCCATGACCGGGTCCATCTCGGCCGGCTGTCCGTACAGGTGCACCGGAAGGATCGCCTTCGTGCGCGGCGTGACGGCCTCCGCGATGCGGCCGGGGTCGATCGTGAGCGACCGGGGGTCGACGTCCACCAGGACCGGGCGGGCGCCGGCGTAGAGGATGGCCGCCACCGTCGCCACGAAGGTGAAGGACACGGTGATGACCTCGGCGCCGGGCCCGACGCCGGCGGCGAGTAGCGCGAGATGGAGCGCGCTCGTTCCCGAGTTGACCGCGACGGCGGCACGGCTACCGCAGTAGGCGGCGAACTCGTCCTCGAAGGCCGCGACCTCCCGGCCGAGTACGAACCCGCCGCTCTCGAGGACGGCGTCCAGGGCCGGCCGGATCTCTGCCTCGATCGCCCGGTACTGTGCCGTCAGGTCGAGAAACGGCACAGCCGGATCCGCCGGCGTCGCCGCTCGCGGCTCCGCGTCGACGCGGAGGACCCGTGCCGGAGCCCCGGCCACGATGGCGTTCGGCGGGACGTCGCGCGTCACCACGCTGCCCGCCCCCACCATCGCGTTCTCGCCGACGGTGACCCCGCACAGGATCGTCGCGCTGGTGCCGATCGAGGCGCCGCGCTTGACGACCGTGGGCACGCACGTCCAGTCGGCGGCGGTCTGGAGCCGGCCATCGACGGTGGCGCGGGGATACTTGCCGTTGATGAAGGAGACGTTGTGCCCGATGAAGACGTCGTCCTCGATCGTGACCCCCTCGCAGATGAAGGTGTGGCTGGAGATCTTCACGTTGCGGCCGACCCGCGCGCCGTTCTGGATCTCCACGAACGTCCCGATCTTCGAGTTGTCGCCGATCTCGCAGTCGTAGAGGTTCACGAAGTCGAAGATCTTCACGTTCTTGCCGGTCCTGACGTTCCGCAGGAGCTGGCGCGGATTGTCGCTCACAGCTTCACCTCCTTCCCCCGCCGCTTGATCGACATCTCCGCCGCCTCCAGGATCCTCACGACGTTCAGCCCGCTGCCGCCGTCGGTGAGCGGCCGGCGGCGCTCCTCGATCGCCCGCACGAACTCGGCGGCGACCAGGCGGAGCGCCTCCGTCTGGTCGAGCTTCGGCGCCCACATGTCGCCGAGCCGGTAGGAGACGAGCGCGTCGTGCACCCCCTTCGTGCTCGTGACCTCGACGCCGCGGTCGTATACCTTGACCTTCTCGCTGACCTCCATGTCGTCGTAGAGGATCATCTTCTTGCTGCCGCCCACCATCACCGTCCGGACCTTTACCGGCGCCAGCCAGTTATTGTGGAAGTGCGCGATGAGCCCGCTGTCGAAGTAGACGGTGAGATAGGCGACGTTCTCGATGCCGTTGCCGATGTGGCAGGCGCCGGTGGCGCAGACGCTGACGGGCTGCTCCCGGACGAGATGATCCAGGATGGCGATGTCGTGCGGGGCGAGGTCCCAGAGGACGTTCACGTCGCGCTGGAAGAGGCCGAGGTTGATCCGCACGGAGTCGAAGTAATACAGCTCTCCGAGGTCCCCGCGCGCGACGATCTCCTTCATCTTCCGGACCGCTCCCGTGAAGATGAAGGTGTGGTTCACCATGAGGGTGACGCCGCGCTTGGCCGCGATCTCGACGAGGCTCTCGGCCTCGGCCACCGAAGTGGCCAGCGGCTTCTCCACGAGCACGTGCTTGTCGTGCTCGAGCGCCTTGCGGGCGAAGTCGTAGTGGGTGCCGACCGGCGTCGCGAGGGCGACCGCGTCGATCGCGGGATTCGCCAGGACCGCGTCGAACGCCGTCGTCACCTCCAGGGCGGGATACTTCGACGCCGCCTCGGCCAGCCGGCGGGGGTTGGCGTCGCAGCACACCGCCAGCCAGGCCCCCTCCGTCTCGTGGAAGTTCCGTACCAGGTGCGGTCCCCAGTAGCCGTACCCGACAACCGCCACGCCGATCATGACCGTCCCTCGCCCGCCGGCCAGCGCCACTCGGCCGGCTCGTGGAAGACCCCGAAGTGGGTGCTCAGGAGCTGGTCCTGCACATGGAAGTTCCGCCCCATCTGGGCGGTGTAGAGCCGCTCGAACTCCGTGTCCCACACCATCACCTGGGCGGTGTACAACTCGGAGACGAGCTTGAGAGGAGGCGTCGACAGCTCGATCGTCCCGGAGCCGGACACGAAGGGGATCGTGAAGCCGTCCATCGCCATGTTGAAGTTGCAGCAGGCCACGTTGTCGGACCGGATAAAGCTGACGCAGAAGTTCGGGTTCGCGATCCGCTCGGAGGCCTCGAAGGACAGCCGCACCCGCATGCGCTCCCCGTAGTCGAACACGGTGCGCGGGCGCCCGTCTTCCCCGAGGAGCTCGATCTCCGTGATCCGGATCGGGCGCCGCGCGGGGTCGGGGCCTACCATCTCCTGCGCCCACTTGGCGGTGGTGAGCCGGCTCTCCTGCTCGTAGAGGTGAATCACGTGCTCGGGCGCCCCGTCGAAGCGCGCCTCCCCCTCGGACAGGTAGATGACCCGGTTGCACATCGCCTTGACGGCGAACATGTTGTGCGACACGAACAGGACGGTCGCGTTCCGTTCCTGCAGGCGCTTGGCGTGCGCGATGCACTTCCGCTGGAAGGCCAGGTCCCCGACCGACAGCACCTCGTCGATGAGCAGGATGTCGGGATCGAGATGGGCGGCCACGGCGAACGCCAGTCGCGCGTACATGCCGCTGGAGTACCGCTTGACGGGCGTGTCGACGAACGGCTCCACCTCGGCGAAGGCCACGATCTCGTCGAACTTCCGGTCGATCTCGGCCTTCCGCATCCCCAGGATGGCGCCGTTGAGGTAGATGTTCTCCCGCCCGCTCAGCTCCAGACGGAAGCCCGTGCCCACCTCGAGCAGCGAGCCGAGCCGGCCGCGGATCTCCGCGCGGCCTCGGGTCGGCTCCGTGATGCGGGACAGGATCTTCAGGAGGGTGCTCTTCCCCGCGCCGTTCCGACCGATGATGCCGACAAGCTCGCCCGGCTTGACCTCGAACGACACGTCCTTCAGCGCCCAGATGGTCTCGGGGCCCTGCTCGGCGCGGCCCCCGCGACGGAAGGCCGATTTCAGGCCGCCCATAATCTGGTCCCGCAGCGTGTCGTGCCGGGAGAGCGCCGTGCCCAGCCGGTACTGCTTGCTCAGGTTCTCGGCCCGGATCGCGAGCTCGCTCATCACACGATGTCCGCGAACGTCCGTTCCATGCGCGTGAAGTAGACGAGCCCTCCGGCGAGCACCACGGCCACGGCCAGCGCGCTCATCGCCGTAACCCCGAGGTCCAGTCCGGCCTTGCCCAGGCACGCCCAGCGGAACCCCTCGATCACGCCCACCATCGGGTTCAGGCCGTAGAGCAGGCGCCACTGCTCCGGCACCAGGCTGACCGGGTACGCCACCGGGGAGGCGTACATCCAGCACTGGACGAGGAAGGGAACCGTGTAGCCCACGTCGCGGTAGCGGACGTTGAGCGCGGAGAGCCAGAGGCTCACGGCGAGCGCGGTCAGCAGGGCGAGGAGGAGGAACAGCGGCAGCGTGACCACGCCCCAGGTCGGCGCGATCCCGAACCAGAGCATCAGCCCGAGGAGGGTCAGGAAGGACAGCAGGAGGTCCACCAGCGGCGTCATCGTGGCGGCCAGCGGGACGATCAGCCGCGGGAAGTAGACCTTGCTGATGAGGTGCGCATTGCCCACGAGACTCGACGAGCTCCCCAGGATGGCCTGAGAGAAATAGGTCCAGGGCAGCAGGGCCGTGAAGGCGAAGACCGGATAGGCCACGCCGTCCGAGGGGATCTTCGCGAAGTGGCCGAACACCGCGGTGAAGATGATCATCGTCATCACCGGCTGGAGGACCGCCCACGCCGCGCCGATCAGCGTCTGCTTGTAGCGGACCTTGACGTCGCGCCAGATCAGGAAGTAGAGCAGCTCGCGATACTCCCAGAGCGCCGGGAGGTCGAGGTGGAAGAACCCTTTCCTGGGCTCGACGACGACGGGGGCCGCCTCCGCCAGCGGCAGCGCCCCTCCACTGATGGGCCGCGGACGAGCTGGACGGGCGCCTGGCTCCTTCACGATGTCCCTCACGATGCGCGGGGCGGATCGGCGACCGTCACCGCCGTGCAGTCGACCTCCACCGCCACGCTCCGCCGCAGCAGCTCGACCGACACGACGAGGAGGCCCTTGTTCGGCTTCATGCGCACGAGGATGCCCTCGGTGTCCTGCAGCGGCCCGCGGGTGATCCGCACCCGCTGTCCCTCTTTGAGGTAGGGATGCGGCATCACCGGCAGCCGCGCCTGCAGCATCCGTTGAATCGCCTCGATCTCGGCCTCGGGCACCAGCCCGAGCCGGTCCCACCGGTCCCCCAGCACCGTGACCAGCCCCCGGGCTTTCCGCACCTCGATGTAGCTGGCCTTGTCCATGGCGTGGTGCAGGAACAGGTACCCCGGGAACATGGGACGGCAGACGAGGTGCCGAACCCCGCCGCGCCTCGACCAGACGTTGATCGTCGGCAGAAAGAGATCGAACCCGCTCGAAGCCAGCCCGTCATGGACCAGCTGCTCGCAGTGGCTGTGCGTCCAGAGGACGCACCACCGTCGGAGGGCCGGCGGGCCGGTCTCCTCGACGCCGGCGACCGTTCCGACCGGCTGCTCCCGGACGCTGCCGTCGATTTCTGACAAGGCTTCGCCCCCTTTGGTTCGGAACTTCTTCTGCCCGAACCAATCCAGTCCTGCGATGAATCGGCGGCCCGCTCGCCCCGCATCGACGGACGCGATGGCCGTTCTGCCGGTCGCCGAGACTCCCGGGCGATCTCGCCCGCGCCAGGGCCGTGCTGGCGGTGCTGCTACAGATCTACCGCGTTCAGAGCCTCACCACTCGCCCCCCGCCCTCATCCGCGGTCGGGATGGCGTGGCGGGTGTCGACGATCAGCCGGGCATGCCGCGCCACGGCGCCGTAGTCGAACTGGGGATGATCGGTGAGGATCACGACGCAATCGGATTCGCGCGCTGCCTCGACGGTCAACCCCGTCGCCTTGAGCTCGATCCCGTCCACGCGGAAGACCGGCACATGGGGGTCGGCGTACGAGACCTGGGCCCCCCGCTGATGGAGCACGGCGATGACCTCGTGGGCCGGCGACTCCCGGGTGTCGCCCACACCCCGCTTGTAGGCGACGCCCAGGACGAGGATCCGGGCCCCCCTCACGGCACGCCCCGCATCGTTGAGGGCATCGGCGACCAGGGCCGCGACGTGAGCCGGCATCGCCCGGTTGATCTCGTCGGCGAGCGCGATGAAGCGCGCCTCGTAGCCGTTGAGCCGCATCTTCCACGAGAGGTAGAGCGGGTCGACGGGGATGCAGTGTCCCCCGATTCCGGGGCCCGGGTAGAACGGCATGAAGCCGAAGGGCTTCGTGGCCGCGGCGTCGATGACCTCCTTGCTGCTGACGCCGAGGCGCCGGCACATGAGCGCGAACTCGTTGGCGAGCGCGATGTTGACGTTCCGGAAGACGTTCTCGTAGAGCTTCGCCAGCTCGGCCACCCTGGTCGTCGACACGGGATGGACCCGGGGAACGACCTCGCGGTAGAGGAGCGCCGCCAGGCGCGTACACTCGGCGGTGACGCCGCCGACGACCTTCGGGATGTCCCCGACCTTGAACGTCGGGTTCCCCGGGTCGATCCGCTCGGGAGAGAAGGCGAGGAAGAAGTCCTCGCCCACGCGCGCGCCGCGGCTCTCGAAGAGCGGCAGGAGCACCTCCTCGGTCGTCCCCGGATACGTCGTGCTCTCCAGGATCGCGAGCTGCCCCGGCCGGAAGCGCGCGGCCGCCTGCTCGGCGGCGGCCACCACGTAGGAGATGTCCGGGTCCTTCGACTTCCGCAGCGGAGTCGGGACACAGATGATCACGACGTCGCTCCGCTCGAGCACAGAGAAGTCCGACGTCGCGCGGTACCGGCCGTCGCCGAGGACGGCGAGCAGGTCCTCGCGCTGCACGTCGGGGCTGTGCGGCTGTCCGAGGTTCAGCGCGGCGACCCGGTCGGGATCGGTGTCGACCCCGACGACCGGGAAGCCCGCGCGCGCGAACTCGACGGCGAGCGGAAGTCCCACGTACCCCTGCCCGATGATGCTGACCCGCGCGGCGTGCGCCGGGATGCGCCGGCCCAGGGCCGTGGCGTACTCCGAGGACGCGGCGGGCGAACGGTCAGGCATTGCGCGATCGCTCCGGCAGCGGCCCCAGGTCGACGAGCGCGCGCGCCACCTTCGACGAGTCGTGGCGGATCCTCGGGTCGCGGGCGAGAAGGTCTCGAGCGACGACCCGGCAGCCCATCGCCTCCACCCCTTCCACCGCGGTTGGTACGGGCACGGCCCCGTCGGCGGCGTGGCGCTCGGCGAACTCTTTGGCAATCGCCGCGGTGTTGAGCAGGACGTCGTGGATTTGGACCTGCGTGGCGTGGGCGCGGATCGCCTCGACGTGGTCGGCGACCGTGTAGCCGTCGGTCTCCCCCGGCTCGGACATCAGGTTCGCGACCAGGACGACGCGGGCCTGCGAGCCCGCGATGCCCTCCGCGATTTCCTTGATCAGAAGGATCGGGATCAGGCTGGTATAGAGGCTCCCCGGGCCGATGACGACGATGTCGGCGGCCTCGAGCGCGCCGAGCGCCTGCGGAAGGGCCATGGCGTCGGGTGGCTCCAGGTGCATCCGGTGGATGCGCCGGCGCGCGAGCGGGATCCGGGACTCGCCTTCCACGGAGGGGCCGTCTTTGAACTCCGCGCGAACGGTGACGGCGGCCAGCGTCGACGGGAACACCTGCCCACGAATCGTCAGGATCCTCCCGCCCTGCTCGACGGCCTCGTCGAAGCCTTTGCGGAGCTGGCTCAGGGCGGTCAGGATGAGGTTTCCCAGGCACTGTCCGGCCGTCTCTCCATTCCCGGTGAAGCGGAAGTCGAAGAGACGAGCGATCAGCGGGTCGCCGTCCGACAGCGCCAGGAGGCAGTCCCGGATGTCGCCGGGAGCGACGATGTCGTACTCGCGACGGAGGCGACCCGAGCTTCCACCGTCGTCGGCGACGGTCACGATCGCGGTCAGCCGGTGCGGGTCGGGAGTCTGTGCCCATTCGGCGCCGCCGGGGAAGAGCAGCTCCTTGAGCCCCCGCAGCACGATGGGCAACCCGGTCCCGCCGCCCAGGGCGACCACGCGCAAGTCCGTCCGAGCGGCAGACGGGGGGGCGTCGGTCAGGAGCCAGGCGTCGGGCTCGACGCGCCAGCGGTAAAGACCCTGGGCGCGGTCAAACTGCCTCGAATGCCCTCGTTCCATCGTTTTCACCTAGAACAGCGTTTGCGGCACGACCACCACGTCACCCGGTTCCAGGGAGGGATCCGGGTTCGCCCGCGGGTTCCGCTGGATCGCGTTGGCGTTCACCTTGATCCGGCTCTTCTGTCGGGTGCCGGAGGTGCCGTTCGACCGGTCCTCCCGGATGACTGTGATGCGCCCCGGCGCGGCGAACTTCGTGAAGCCCCCGGCGACCGAAACGAGCTGCATCAGGGTCAGGGCGTCGGCCCGCGGATAGAAGCCGGGCTTCGCCACTTCCCCCATGATGAAGACGGAGTTCTGCATCTCGCCGCCGTCCGGGACGACGATCGTGTCTTCATTCCGGATCATCACGTTCTGGGACAGGTCCCCCTTCTGGATGAGCCGCCGCAGATCGATGGGGATCCGGTCCTTTCCCCGGATCACGAACGCGCCGGCAAGATCCGCCGCCGGCTCCACGAGCCCTCCGGCCAGGAAGATCGCGTTGAGGACCGGGATGTCGTGGCGGGTGGTGTACATGCCCGGCTTCTGGACCTTGCCGAGCACGTAGATCCGCCGCTCGAGGACCTCCTGCGGATTGGCGCCCGCCGTCATTTCGGGCACGACGATGGTGTCGTCGCGGTGCAGCGGCACGTTCTGCGAGAGGTCGGCGTCTTGGACGAGCCGCCGCAGATCGACGAAGATCCGCTGCTCGCCGCGCACGACGTAGGAGGACGAGAGGTCGGCCCCATCCACGGGCCCCCCGGCCAGCGTGAGCGCCTGGAGCAGCGACGTTCCCGCCTTGATCGGGTAGACGCCCGGCTTGGCCACCCGCCCGACGAAGTAGACCCTGAGGCTCCGGACCTCCTTGACGATCACCGACACCGTCGGGTTCTTCACCGACTTGGCGAGCTTCTGGGTCAGGAGCGCGCTGAATTCCGACACCGTCAGGCCACTGGCGTGGACCTCCCCGGCGAGGGGAAAGGAAATCTTGCCATCGGGCCGGACGGGCAGCACCTGGTCCAGGTCCTTGTTGTCCAGCACCTGGATCTGGAGGACGTCGTCGGCCCCGATGACGTACTCCTCCTCCTGGCCCCACGCCGCGGGGGGGGGCAGCGGTGCGACGACCGCTGTCGCCGTGAGGAGGAACACGGGAAGCGCGACTCGTCGGCGCCAGCCTGCGCGAGGGCTCACCTTAGCTCTCCTTTCCGTTCCGCTTCGCCAGCCGCGCGAACCACGACGTCGAGCGCCGCTGGGGAGCCAGGCCGTAGTAGCTCCCGTAGGTCGCGTAGTAGCTGCGCGTCTGACGGGGCGAGAGCCGGTTCACGACGGCCCCGAGCATGACGGCTCCGGTCTTCTCGAGCCGATCCGTGACTCGCAGGAGGTCACGCTGCTGGGTCTGGCCCGCCCGGACCACCAGGATGACCCCGTCGACCATCGACGCGAGGATGACGTTGTCGGGCACGGCGAGGACGGGCGCCGAGTCGAACAGGACGAGATCGGCCGAATCGCCCACGAAGTCGAGGAAGCGCCTTATCCGCTCCCCGCTCAAGAGGGCACCGGGATTCGTCCCCTTCACGCTGCCCGCGGGCAGGAAGAGGACGTTCTCCTGGATGGTCCGCATTACGTCCTCTCCGGAGACGCGGCCGGCCAGGAGGTCGGCCAGCCCTGCCCGGGCGGGGCACCGGAGGGTGCGGTGCAGGGTCGGCCGGCGGAGATCGGAGTCGACCACGACGACACGCCGCCCCAGCTCGCTGAAGACCGAGGCGAGGTTGAGCAGCACCGTCGACTTGCCTTCCCCCGGCCCCGCGCTGGCCACCATGACGGTGTGGAGGCTCCGGCGCTGGGTCAGCGATTCCAGCGAAGTCCGGATGCCCCGACAGGCCTCCACCAGGAGCGGGTCGGCGTTGGCGGCGCCGATGGAGCCCAGCCGGCTCGCCTCGCGGGAGTCCGGCGCGTGGCCCGTCTCCACGTTCGGCAGCCAGCCCAGGACGGGAAGGTCGCTCACTTCCGCGACGTCGTCTACGGTTTCCACCGGCTGGTTCGAGTGCTCGACGAGGACAGCCAGCCCCAGCCCGAGGCCGAGCCCGAGGGCCAACCCCATGAGGATCTTCTTGATTACCGGCGAGTTGCTGGGAGCCATCGGGAGTGTCGCGAAATCGATCACGCGCATGCCGCGGACCTCGCCCTGTTCCTGGATCCGGGCGGCGCTGAGCTTCTCGGCGAGGAGGTTGTGGAGGTTTCGCTGGGTCTCGACCGCGCGGACGAGCTTCGAGCTCTCCATCTCCTCGGCGCTCAGGTTGGACAGGGTCCGGGAGAAGGTCTCGACCCGCTGCTTCAGGACCTGCTCCTTGGCCTCGAGCGCGGCGATCTCCGCCTCGAGCTCCGCGATCTGCTTGGCCACTCCTCCGCCCCGCCCTATGGCCGCTGGAGCCGCCTGACCGGCGGCGGGCCCGGTCCCGGGCGGGCCCTTCAGCATCGCGTCGATGTTGGCCTGCACGTCCTTGATCTCGGACTGGGTGGCGACGACCAGCGGGTGCTGGTCGGTGTACTTCTCCTGGAGGGCCGCGAGCTTGTCCTGGAGCTGGGTGAGACGCTCGCGGAGGGGCTGGAGGTGCCCCGCCGCGGAGGCGAGCTTGCCCGTCGCGTCCCGCCCGCCCTTCAGGAAGTTCAGCTGGGCCTTCGCGATCTCCTTGCTTGCCTGGACGTCGGCGAGCGAGTTCTCCATCTGCGCGAGCTTCCTCGCCTCCAGCTCGCTGCGTTCGTTGAGCCTGATCGTTCCGCGCCCCTGCTGGAACTTGCCCAGCCCTTCCTCGGACTCCTGCAGCGCCGTCTTGGTCTGCTTGAGCAAGTTCTCGATGAACTCGCGGGTCGCCCGCGCCTCGGCCTGGGCGTTCGACCGCGTGCGATCCTGGAGGACCTTCACGTAGGTGTTCGCCAGGTCCATCGCGGCCCGCGGCTGATAGGCGACGGTGCGGATCTCCACCTCGCCCGAGGCCAGCGGAATGAAGCGCGTCCGGGCGGCCTGCAGATCGGCGAGGGCGCGCTGCCGGGGGGTGTACACGACCACCTCGCGGCCCAGGAGACGGAGGATCGCGTTCTGGACGTCGAGGACGTAGTCCCGGTGCATCGCCCGCTGCAGCAGCTCGTCCATGCCATCGGGCGGCATGTTCTGCAGCACGGCTTCTGCGAGGGACCGGCTGCGGAGGATCGCGAGCTGGAAGGGCATGTCACTCTGCGGCATCCAGTCGCGCACCAGCGCAGCCGCTCCCCCTTTGTTCGTCGTATCCTCGATGAAGATCGAGGCCTTGGCCTCGTAGGTCTTCGGGACCAGCGCCGTGGCCCACACGACGGCGGGCAGCGCCACGACGACGAAGACGCCGAGGATCAGGCGCCAGCGGGTTACCGCCGCTCGCCGCACGAGGCGGACGTAATCTGTCCGGTGGGCTCTCGGCTTTTCGTCCATGCTCAGCGGGATCCGCGGGCGAAGATGACGACCTGGAGCGTCTGGAGCAGGATCAGGAGGTCTAGGAATATCGACAGGTTCTTGATGTAGTAGAAGTCGTACTGGAGCTTCTCGAGCGCGTCCTCGACGCTAGCGCCGTAGTGGTACTTGACCTGCGCCCAGCCGGTGATGCCGGGCTTGACGGCCAGGCGGTGGATGTAGAAAGGGATCTTTTCCTGCAGCTGGCTGACGAAGGCCGGGCGCTCGGGCCGGGGCCCGATGAGGCTCATCTGACCCCGGACTACGTTGATGAGTTGGGGAAGCTCGTCGAGGCGGCTGTGTCGCAGGAACCGTCCCACCCGGGTCACCCGCGGATCGCGCTCCCCCGCCCAGATCGGGCCGCTCCGTTCCTCGGCGTCCGGCCGCATCGAGCGGAACTTGACCAGCCAGAACGGCTGGCCACCCTCGCCCAGCCGCTCCTGCCGGTAGAAGACCGGGCCGCGCGAGTCGAGCTTGATCAGGAGGGCGATCAGCGGGAGCAGCGGCAGCGCCACGGTGAGCCCCGCGATCCCGAGCCCGAGGTCGATCGCGCGCTTCACGGCCAGCGTGGCGCCCCGCCGCCGGAACCCGTCGGAGAAGATCAGCCAGCTCGGGCGCAGGTCGGTAAGGAGGATCTTGCCCGTCAGCTTCTCGTAGAAGTCCGGCCAGTCCTCGACGTCGATCCCCTTGAGCTTGCAGTCGAGGATGGCGGGCACCGGCAGGGACTGGCGGCGCTCGGTGACGGCCACGACGAGGATGTCGGGTCGCGTGGTGCGGGAGATCGTCCCGAGATCGCCCATCGTCCCCAGGATCCTCACGCCATTGAGCTGGTTCTCGGCCAGGTCCGGCCGCCCGTCGACGCAGCCCACCACCTCATACTGCGGGTGGGAGCCGTTGACGGCATCGGCGATGATCTGGGCGGGCCGGCCCGAGCCGAGGAGAAGGAGGCGCCGTCGGTTCCGGGCGCTCTGCAGGAGATGCTCGTAGGCCAGCCGGATGCAGAAGACCGCGATGAACGAGAGGACGAAGGAAAACGCGAACGCCCCCCGCCCGAGACGGAGCGCGGGCGTCGAGTAGCCGAGAGCCGCCATCAGCAAGTAGATGCCAGCGAACGCGAGGAACAGTCGGAGGAAGAGCTCGCGCCGCCCGTACACCCGGCGCAGGTCGTAGAGCTGGCAGAAATGGAGCAGGATCAGGGCGAGAACGGTGAGGACCAGCGCCTTCGGGAGGATCGGGCCGGGACCGGGATCGAAGGGCTCCAGCCCAAGGCGATCCAGCTGGAGCCCGGCGAACGCGGAGGCGAAGACGATCCACGCCTCCATGCCCAGCAGGGCGAGCAGGTGGTACGAGACGTAGTGGCGAAAGATGCGCGGCATAGAGCCGCGCGATATGTGCGACGTTCGTGCCCGATTTCTGTCCGCGCGATATCGTGGAAACCCTCGAAAACGAAGACGCCGCGGCGTGCCTCGGGGAGAGGCACCATGAAAACCTTTCGTCATCCCGCCGCCCGCGCCGGCGCGGGGCGATGATTCCCTTGGTGCGACCGGCACTCAGCCGCCCCCGCAAGATTTGCGCGGATTCGCCGGGTTTTTCATACGCTGGGCGACTTCGCCTCTCGCGGCGGACGGATGCGCGAGTGGCACCTGACGGGAATGCGCGAACTGTCCTTGACGGCCCGGAACAGAGCAGCGTAGTCTTCGGCATTCATGCCGGGACGAGGAATCCGTGCGCGGGCGACGCTCATCGCTGCCGCACTGCTGACAACGGTGACGATCGCGCGATCCGTGCCCGCGGGGGCCGCCGAGCCGGAGCTCCCCCGCGCCACCGTGGACACCACGCACGTGCCGCCCACCGGCCGGACGATTCAGGTGGCCCCTGGCGGCAACCTCCAGGGCGCCCTCAACGCGGCGCAACCGGGCGACGTCATCTCGCTGGCGGCGGGGGCCCAGTTCATGGGGCCGTTCACGCTGCCCAAGAACCCCGGAGACCGGTGGATCATCATCCGGTCATCGACGCCGGATTCCCGTCTCCCTCCTCCCGGCACCCGCGTCACGCTCGCCCATGCGCCGTTGATGCCGGCGATCGTCGGCCGCGCCGGATCCGCCGCCATCCAGACGGCGCCGGGCGCGCACCACTTCCGTTTCATCGGCATCGAGGTCAGGCCGGCGGCGGGCGCGTTCGTTTACGATCTCATTCAGCTCGGCGCCAACGAGCGCAGCGAGAATGAGCTCCCGCACCACATCATCTTCGACCGCTGCTACATCCATGGCGACCCCAGCCGCGGAGGGAGGCGCGGGTTCGTTCTGAACTCGAAGTCCACCGCGGTCATCGACTCGCACGTCTCGGACTTCAAGGAGGCCGGCGCCGACTCGCAGGCGATCGCCGGGTGGAACGGGCCGGGCCCGTTCACGATCGTCAACAACTACCTCGAAGGCGCGGGCGAGAACCTGATGTTCGGCGGCGCTGACCCGCGGGTCCCCAACCTCGTTCCCGCCGACATCGAGATCCGCGGCAACCATTTCTCCAAGCCGCTGTCGTGGCGGGTCGGATATCCCGGCTACGCGGGCACCGCGTGGACGATCAAGAACCTCCTGGAGCTGAAGAACGCCCGCCGGGTCCTCATCACCGGGAACCTGTTCGAGCACAGTTGGGAGCACGCGCAGACGGGCTGGGCCATCCTCTTCACCGTGCGGAACCAGGAGGGCGGCGCGCCGTGGTCGGACGTCTCCGACGTGACGTTCGCGCGGAACATCGTGCGTCGCGCGGGCTCGGGCGTCCAGATGCACGGCACCGACGACAACTTCAGAAGCCAGCAGACCAAGCGGATCCTGATCCGCGACAACCTCTTCGACGACATCAACAGCGCGGCGTGGGGCGGCAGCGGGCGGCTCTTCCAGGTCGCGGGCGGGGTGGTCGACGTCACCATCGACCACAACACCGCCTTTCACAGCGGGAACGTCATCACCTCGGCGATCCCGACGGCGCCCAACACCGGGTTCGTCTACCGCAACAACATCACCGCCCACAACGCCTACGGGGTCATCGGCGACAACAAGAGCTCTGGCAACACCACGCTCGCCACCTACTTCCCCGGCGCGGTCTTCACCCGGAACGTGCTGGCTGGCCTCTGGCCCTCCCCTGGAGGAACCACGATCTCCCAGTATTCCAACCATCAGGGAAATTTCTTCCCGGCGGCGCTGGAGGCCGTGGGCTTCGCGGACTTCAAGGGCGGCGACTACCGCTTGCGCGCGACCAGCCCGTACCGCAAGGCCGGGACCGACGGCCAGGATCTCGGCGCCGACATCGAGGCGCTCCGCGCCTCCGGGCTGTTGCCGGGCGGGCCCGGCCGGCCGCTTCCGGAGTCAGAACGCCGCCGCCCGCCCGCGAGACGGTAGAGAACGGACGCCGCGAGCGAGCTCTCCCGCGAGCCGGGCGGCCGTCACGGCGCGCTCGCACACCCCGGGCGCTCGAGCGGGCGCATCATCGCTGGCCGGGTCCACGGGAGGTTGGCTCGAACGAGAGCTGGCGGTCGCCGGCGCTTGTCAGCGTGAAGATGCTGTCGGGAGCGATCGTCACGGAGAACTCGCCGTCCGACACCGCCACATCGGCGCCACGCTCGAAATTCCGCGTCCCGGTGGTCTGATACAGTTCCAGCCTGCCGATGGGCGGGAGGTTCGTGAGACTGCCCCTGACGGTCACCGCGCTCGGGGCCGCGTTCCGCCCGACGATCGTCGTCCGGCCGGACCCGGCGTGATGGAAGGCCTGCGCCTGCAGGCCGGGACCCGACGCGGTCGCGCCGATCCGGATCGAGCCCGGCGACACGAACCTGAACACCTGCAGGGCGGCGTAAAACCGCTTCTTCGGTGCATAGGTCCCCGAGGTCGGATCGTGCGAGAGCAGCCCCCAGTACCCGACGGAGCCGTGATGCTCGTAAAAGCTGTCGTAGGCGTCGTAGACCAGCGCCGCCGCGGCGCCGTCCCGGAGGTGGTTGAAGAGGTTCTCCACCGTCCCCTTCGCGAAGCCCCACTCGTCACCGCTCGACGTCCCGGTATCGCATCCCGGGCACTGCGATGCCCACTCGGTCATCCAGAAGTTGCGCGAAGGATATCGAGAGCGACGGATCACCCCGGCCGCGTTCCCCGAATCGCCGTGGTAGTTGTGCAGACCGAAATGGTCGATTTGGGCCATGACCGCGGGGTTCTTCAGCATGGCCGGGATGTAGTTGGAGACCGCGCTCGTCACGTAGGCGGTGTCGGGGCCGAGGACCCGGATGCTTCCCAGGCCCAGCGCGTGCAGCCGGGTGACGAGCTTGTCGAGGATGCGGACATACTCCGTCGAGTCCACCGCCGGGCCTTCGGGCGCGCCGAGGTCCGTCTCGTTCAACGGGCTGATGATGTCGATGCGCAGCCCCTTGGTGTTCCGCGCGTAGTAGAGGAACGAGGTCACCATCTCGACGAACTCGTCCTCGTTCGCGATGGTGTCTCCACCCATCCAGGCGGGCACGACGCCCATCACATTGACCATGATCACCGGGACGGCCTTCCGCTTCAGATAATCGAGGACGCCCCAGACGTTCTGGAACTTCGCGCTCGAATAGAGCGCGTTGTAGTACGCCCAGTCGAAGACATTCGGATCGCTGTTGTCGTTCCTGGTCTCCCAGTTCTCCGTCGACTCGACGATGACGCGCCAGACGGTGGCGTTCAGCTGATCGGCGAGCAGGTCGAGCGCGGACGTCAGCCGGCCACCGTTCCAGCTCGCCGGGTTGGCGTTCACGCCGAAGCCGTCGATCGTCTGGAAGCGCCGGGCGCCATCGACCGTGAGCGCGTGACCGTCCTGCCGAGCCGCGGCGGTCGCTGCTCGACTCGCGGCGAAGACCACAGTCTCGACACTTCGAGGACCGTGAGGACTGCCGGGGCCGGCCGCGGGAATCCGGATCGAGGCTATGGTCGGGGCGATGACAAGAGCCGGCACGCCTCGGCCGATCCCGATGGCCACGGCGATCGCGATCACGCAGGCGCTCAAGAATCTCCGCGTCTCACACCCCTCGCCGCGGGGGGTGTGAGACGGAGTCCGGGGACCCTCCGGGGTCCGAGAACGGGCCCCGGAGGGTTGAAACGACCGACCGACTAGCTCAGGGAGCGGGAACGCAGGCGTTCTCCGGCTCGAGGTCGGACGCATCGACGAAGATGTGTGCCGCCTCGAAGAATACCGTCTTCCCGCTGTGCGAAGTCGCCATCCGGAGCTCGACGGTGTGCGCAGACCCGCCCCCGAGATCATCCGGCACGACGGCCGCGCACCAAGTGTAGTAGACGCTGTTGTCGTGGCAGTCGCCCGCGCCGCCGCCACCATCGTTACAGTTGGACGCGCCGCCGTCGGCAGCCGGCAGCTTGTTCACGGCGATCCAACCGCCCGGGGCCCCCGCGGCACCGCCGAACCCGGGATTGCAGTCGACGCCGTCGACTCGGCAATTTATCCAGAGCGCGGAGCCGTCGTGGGTATCCGCGACTGCCGAGACCGTGACGTACAGGACGTTCTGGTCGGGCGCCTGGGTAAAGACCGTCTTGGAGTAGACGAGGGTCCCGTCGTCACCGGCGACCGACCCTGTACTGTTCGGGAAGACTCCGGTAGTCGTGGCACTCTCGGTACCGTCGAAGTTCTTGAAGTCTGCCGCCATGCGGGTGAGGTTGTGTCCTTGCACCTCGTATGGCGGCCAGATCCCCACGGTCAGGAGCCCCACTACCATTGTCAGCACGACGCGCGTCATAACTGACTTCATGAGACCTCTCCTTCTGTCTAGAGGGAACACCCGTGAAGGGCCGTCTCTCCGGCGTGTCCTGGAGCGACGCTTGGGGGGCCGCGAGACGCGTGCGCGCCGGTCGAGCGCTTCGCTCGCACCCTACTCACCCGGTCGCCCGGGCGGCTGCGCGCGGAGCGCCTTCGCCCGGTGGGCCATCTTGTTCACGTCACGGAGGATCTCCTGGGCCTTCTTCCGCACGTACGGAACCGGGTCGTTCAAGGCGCGGGTCGCGATCGGCTCGACGACGTCGGGATGCCTCCCGAGGGCCTCCAAGGCGAGGAACCGGATCTGGGGCGACGAATCATCGACCGCCAGGCGAACGAGGGTCTCGGCGGGGAGCTTCACGTGCGCTTGCAGCGCCTTGTAGAGCACGCGGACCCCAACACGCCGATTCGTGTCCTCCAGGGCCTGGAGCACCAGCTCCACGGCCTGGTCGCGCTTTCGCTCGATCAGAGCCTCGAAGGCGCGAGCCCGCGTTTCCGGGTCCGGATCCGTCAGCGTCCCCTCGAGCTCGGCCGTGCTGGCCCAGGCCTCCGGCGGCGTCGGAACGATGCCTCGTGTCCGACCCCGAGGGTAGACCCAGACGGTGCGCAGCGACGCGGGCTTCTCCCGTTCCGCGCCGTAGAAGAAAAAGGCATCATGGTCCTTCAGAACCTGCCGGAGCCCCTCTTGGAGGGGAAGGGCGTCAAAGTGGAAAGAGACGCGCTCTCGTCCCGCGCCGCGCTCGGCATTCACCGCGACCCGACATCGCTGCGAGATCTCGTCCAGGAGCACGTGCAGCAACACGTTCTCGGCGTGGACGCTCAGCCGTTCGTTCTCGAAGACCACAATCGGGGTTCCCGCTTCGCGCGCCCCGGCGGGCCCCGCGCGCGACACCGGCGCCGTGAGAACGAGACCGACCAGGCCCAGCACCGTGATCGGCAGTGCCGCAGACCCTCGCAACCTCGGGACGTGAAGGCCGGCGAAGCAGTGCTTCAGTTCGGTCCCCTCACGAACTCGTGCGGCGGTTTAATGCGTAACCTTTAGGCTGCGGAGAGACTACTGCCGGGGATACCAATAGGCAGGTTTTGTGCCACTTTTTCTATCGGGGCGGGCGGGCGGGAACTTGTTGAAATCCCGCGCGAGAGCTCGACAGGGTGAGTCGCTCGCCGCGAAAGGCTTTCATGGTTATTGCGGCCGAAGTGTTCATCCTTCGCCTCCATTGGTGGGCTGTTAGGGTTCGCCACGCAAGACATTCATAGATATGCAACTTCTGGATATGCCACGCCTGGGATATGCGCCGTTTCGACCGAGACGAACAACGCCACCTCTTTACTCGATACGAATGTCTCGTTCGGGCGTCTTGGCCGCGGGATCTCTGTCTGTTCGCGCTAGTGGACGCGCGGGGCGTGCACATGCGGCCGCATCGGCGGACGCGGCGGAGATGGGCGCGGCGGGACGCCGCCGGGCATCTCGGGCCGCGGGACGGCCGGAGACGTCGCAATCTCGGACGATGGCTGCAGCGGCTGGACGGTGACGGTCGGCGGTGGGCCGGTCGGCGACGATCCGGCTTCTCCTACGGACATCGCCGGCCCGGCAGCGCCTTCCGGCGCCGCCACCGGAGCCCGCGGCTTCGAGGGGTCGCGCAAGCGGACGTCGATCAGCCCGTCGCCGCGCCTCAACACCACGTGGTCCGTGCTGATGCTCTCCAGAGTCCCGCGCGCGACGGCGTCACCGACCCGATACGCGAACACCCGTTTCGTCGCCGGGTCTTCGAGAAACGCGATCGCGGCGGCGTCATCGCGCAGGACGACGCCGTGCAGGAGGGGTTTGGGACCCACCGCCAGCGGGGCGGAGACGGCGCTTCGCTCGGTGCGGGTCGGACTGAAGACGCTCCTGGCCGCGATCGAGTCGTAGCTCGTCGACGGCTCACGGGTCGGCGCCAGCGATCCGCCGACCCCGGGCGCGCGTGTCGCGGGAGCCCGCGCGCCCGATTCGCCTGCTGGCGCGGCTTCCCCCAAGGTCCGGGGGGCGACGTTACGCCCGGGAGCCAGCATCACACCGACTCGTTGGTCTGCCGCTCGGACAGAATCCGCTGCGAGACCGGGTCTGGCGCTTCCGATTTCTTGTGAGCCACCGAGGATCGCGAGCGCACCCCTGATCGCGGTCGCTCCGCGTGTCCAAGGAGCGGCCGACTGCGGCTCCGCGACGTGTATCCGGGCGTCCGGCTGAGCGGTCGGCTCGCCCTCGAACGCCAACTCGTATCCGAGCTGCACGAGGAGCAAGCCCGACACTAGAGCCAGGAGAACATTGACTGCCAGAATGGGCCTTGACCGCTTGCTCGCGTTCACCACGCCTGCCTCACGCGTCGGGAGTCCGACGCTTCGGGCGCCTCCGGGTCCGCTAGATCAACGCAGCTTCCCTAATACAACAGGCCGTCCGACGGGTCAACGGTATCTCGCGTGCGAACGCGGCGACTGCCCGGAGCGTCGCGCCGGCACGATCGAGCACCTGGAAAGGGGGCGGCCGGCGCGTTCATCTACGACCTGATCCAGCTCGGCGGCAACGAGCGCGCGGCGGAGGCGCTGCCGCACCACATCATCTTCGACCGTTGCTACATCCACGGGGAGCCAACACCGGGTTCGTCTACCGCAACAACATCACCGCCCACAACGCCTACGGGGTCATCGGCGACGACAAGAGCCCGGGCAATCCGACGTTCGCCACCTACTTCCCCGGCGCGGTCTTCACCCGGAACGTGCTGGCTGGCCCCTGGCCCTCCCCGGGCGGCGCCACGATCTCTCAGTACTCCAACCACCGGGGGAACTTCTTCCCGCCTCCCTCGACGCCGTCGGCTTCGTGGATCTCAATGGCGGCGACTACCGTCTGCGCGCGTCGAGCCCCTACCGGAAGGCCGGGACCGACGGCAAGGATCTCGGCGCCGACATCGAGGCGCTCCGCCGTCAGCCCCCCGGGCGCCCGTAACGGCCTCCCCCGCTCCCGAACCGTGACAACCGACCCAACCGTCACAATCGGCACACTCGCAGTGTCCGTGATACGACAGCCGCCCGGCGTATCCGCCATCTTCGCCGGCCGTTTTCCCTGTGATTCTCGCGGGCTGGCGCGGGCCCAGGGCGACTGGCACCCCCCTTGCTCCCTCGGGCCTCGGAATCGCGGAGCCCCTCTCCCGAAAAAGGCAAACCCGCCGCGAGGCGGGGACGCAAAGCCACGGGTCAGGTCTTCGGGGCCTGATGGCCGGGCTGCCGACGGAAGGGCAGCGAACAGGGATGTGGCGGCTCTCCGCACGACAGGAGGCTCACTATGCGCCGCACCGTCCCGCCGAGTCGGGGTCACACCGTGAGTGTCGTACTCTTCCTCCTCTTCGGCATGCTGGCGCTCCCCGCCGGCGCGGCGTGGGCCGTCCTGCCGGAGCTGCCCCGGGTGCTCATCGACACCACATACGCGCCACCGTCCGGCGCCGTCATCTCGGTGCCGGCCGGCGGCGATTTCCAAGCGGCGCTCGACAGCGCCCGCCCGGGCGACATCATCGAGCTGGCCGCCGGCGCGAGCTACACCGGCCCCTTCACCCTCCCCAACAAGACGGGGGCGGGCTGGGCCTACATCCGCACCTCGGCCCACGCCCTGCTGCCCCCGCCCGGCACTCGGGTGACGCCGGCCCAGGCGAGCCTGATGCCGAAGATCCTCGGCCCGGCCTACAGCTCGGCCATCATCGCCGCGAACGGCGCGCACCATTACCGGTTCGTCGGGGTGGAGGTCAAGCCGCGTCCGGGAACGTTCCTGTACAACGTGATCGAGCTCGGCGAGAACGCCGACACCGACACCCAGCAACCCCACGACATCACCTTCGACCGGGTCTGGGTCCACGGCGACCCGACCGCGGGCAGCCGGCGCTGCTTCTCCTTCCACGGCGAGGCGATGGCGATCATCGACTCGTACCTCTCCGACTGCAAGGAGTCCGGCGCCGACTCCCAGGCGATCGGGAGCTGGAACGGCTCCGGCCCGTTCAAGATCGTCAACAACTACCTGGAAGGGGCGGGCGAGAACATCCTCTTCGGCGGCGCCGATCCCAACATCACGAACCTGGTGCCCTCCGACATCGAGATCCGGGGCAACCATTTCTTCAAGCCGCTCTCCTGGCAGGGCAGCGGGTGGACCATCAAGAACCTGCTGGAGCTGAAGAACGCGCGGCGGGTCCTGATCACGGGCAACGTGTTCGAGGACTGCTGGGCCCAGGCCCAGACCGGCTGGGCGGTGCTGTTCACCGTGCGCAACCAGGGCGGCAGCGCCCCGTGGTCGGACGTCTCCGACGTCACCTTCACCAACAACATCGTCCGCCACGTCTCGTCGGGCGTGCAGATGCACGGCGCCGACGACAACTACAAGAGCCAGGTGACCCGCCGGATCCTCATCCAGAACAACCTCTTCGACGACCTCGACAGCGGCAAGTGGGGAGGGAGCGGGCGCCTCTTCCAGATCCGCGGCGTCGACGCCGGCGGCCTGTCCGACGTCACCATCACGCACAACACCGGCTTCCACGTCGAGAACGTCATCCAGGCCGGCATCGTCCCGATGTACAACTTCGTCTTCACCAACAACATCCAGCGTCACAACGTCTACGGGGTCATCGGTGACGGGACCAACCCCGGAAACGACACGCTCAGGACCTGGTTCCCCGGCGCGGTCTTTTCGAAGAACGTCCTCGCGGACGGGGATTCGGGGATCTATCCGGCCGGGAACTACTTCCCCGTCTCGATGAGCGGCGTCGGGTTCGTAGACCTGGCGGCCGGCAACTATCGCCTGGCCGCCACCAGCCCCTACAAGAACGCCGGGACCGACGGCAAGGCCCTCGGTGCCGACATCGATGCGCTCGACGCGGCCACCGCCGGGGCGGTGTCGGGCTCCACCACCGACACCGGCAGCGCCCCGTCCGGCAGCGCGGGGACGGGGGCAGCGACGGGAACGGGGACCGACACGATCCCGCCGACGGTGTCGATCCTGTCTCCGGCGTCCGGCGCCACCGTCGCGGGCGTGGTCCCCATCACAGCCTCCGCGTCCGACGACGTCGGCGTCACGCGCATCGACTACCTGCTCGACGGCGGGATTCTGGCGGTGACCTCGCCGCCAGCCACTCGGTTCACCTGGGACACGACCACGGTGACGGACGGGGCCCACACCCTGACCGTCAAGGCGTACGACGCCGCCGGGAACAGCGGCGCGAGCGCCGCGGTGACCGTGACGGTGAGGAACGGCAGTCCCGCGCCCACCCTCGGCTCCCTGTCGCCGAACAGCGCCACCGCTGGCGGGACGGCGTTCGCCCTGACCGTCAACGGCGGCAACTTCGTCGCCTCCTCGGTCGTGCGCTGGAACGGGGCCGACCGAACCACGAGCTACGTGAGCGCCACCCAGCTCCGCGCGGCCATCTCCGCCGCCGACATCGCCAGCGCCGGCACCGCCCAGGTCACGGTGTACACGCCGGCGCCGGGCGGCGGCACCTCGGCCCCCCTGACGTTCACCATCAGCGCCCCCGCCACCACGTCGTCGATCACCGGGACGACGACGGGCACGACCACCGGTCCCACCACGAGCACGACGACCAGCGCCACGACGACCGGCGGGGTCACCTCCGGCGGCGCGTTGTCCGGGGTGATGGTCACCTCGTCGCTCGCGTCCCCGGTCTCGGGCGCGGTGACCCTGACCGCCACCATCGCCGACACCACCGGCCTGACGGGGGTGCAGTTCAAGCTCGATGGCTACGTGCTCGACGCCAAGGACACGGTCGCGCCGTACCAGATCACCTGGAGCGCCGCGAGCACGGCTAACGGGACGCACACGATCACGGCCGAGGCCGCCTACAGCGACGGCCGGGTCCTCGTCTCCGCCCCACTCCCGTTGGCGGTGGCGAACCCCGAAACCTTCAATCGACTCCTCTACGTCGATGCCGGCGCCGGCAACGACGCCAACTCGGGCCTGAGCCCCACGAGCGCCTGGAAGACGATCACCAAGGCGAACTCCACCGTCCAGCCGGGCGATACGGTCTACCTGACGGGCACCTTCACCGGCCAGCGCATCCAGCCGGCGGTGTCCGGCAGCGCGCCCAAGCCCATCACCTACAAGAGCCTCCCCGGCACGACGGCGGTGCTCGACGGCGGGCTCGGCGAGGAGGGGATCTGGCTGCAGGGCGTCAACTACATCGTCATTGATGGCCTCAAGGTGATCAACGGGACGTCTTCGTGGTTTGACTGGATTGATGGCGGCGACCACAACGTCATCAGGAACGGCACCTTCGACAAGGCGGCGATCTACATCGTCGGCAGTGACAACGTGGTCGAGCACAACACGATCACGAATGTTGGCGATAAGTATGCGCAGACCGGTGACTCGATCAGTATTCACGCGTGGGCTCCGGGACAGGGAAACCGCAACAAGATCCTGCACAACACGATCATCAACGGCGGTCACGCCCTGATCGGCATCGGCTACTCGTCCGATACCCAGGACCTCCTGGACAACGTCATCGCCCACAACATCCTGTCGAACCCGTGGGAGAACACCATCGGGCTGCAGTACCGGAGCCGGCGCACCCTCGTGGAGTACAACCGCATCACGGACGCCGACGCGGTGGATTACCCCCGCTCGGGGATGAACGTGATGTCGAGCGAGAACATCATCCGCTTCAACGAGTTCTACAACAACAAGCGCTACGGCATCGAGCTCAACACGTGGGGTGGACAGGTCGCGAGCAGGAACCAGATCTACCACAACGTGTTCTACGGGAACGCGCTCGCCGGGCTCTTTATCTACGACGCGACCGGCAGCAGGGTCCAGGACAACCTCATCGCGAACAACATCTTCTTCAAGAACGGCGGCTTTTCGTCCGACGGGAGGCTCTACACCATCAACATCAACCTCTACGACAGCCCCTCGGGGTGGCCCGCCGGGAGTCTCAACGGGAACAAGATTCAGAACAACGTCGTCCTGCGCCAGTCGGGCTCGGCGGGGGAGCAATCCGTGCTCTTCATCCGGAACACCGCGAGCGGCGGTGACCTGTCCCTGACCGTCGCCCAGTTCCAGTCGAGATTCGCGGATGCCCGGAACAACCTGGAAGTCGACCCGCTCTTCGTGGACGAAACGGTCCGCGACTTCTATCTGCAGCCGGGCAGCCCGGCCGTCGACAAGGGCATGGTCATCGCAGGGATGACGTACGGCGGCGCCGCCCCCGACATCGGCGCCTACGAGCTGGGGGCCTCGGCCACCACGCCGGGCACGACGACGCCGACGAGCACGACCAGCCCGACCACGACCACTCCGACCACGAGTACGACGAGCTCGACGGCGGGCACGACGACGTCAACCACGAGCACGACCAGCTCGACGGGGAGTGCGGGCGCGGGTGCGTCGGCACCGACCAGCAGCTCGACCACCACGACGGCCACCCCGTCGAATCCCGCGCCCACGCTCTCGTCGCTCTCGCCGAGCAGCGCCACCGCGGGCGGAGTCGCCTTCACCCTGACCGTCAACGGCGGCAACTTCGTGGCCTCCTCGGTGGTGCGGTGGAACGGCGCCGACCGGACCACCACCTACGTCAGCGCGACGCAGCTCCGCGCCGCCATCGCCACCGGCGACGTCGCGGCCGCGGGGACCGCCCAAGTCACCGTGTACACGCCGGCTCCGGGCGGGGGCACCTCCGCCGCCAAGACCTTCACCATCAGCGCCCCGACCACCGCGGGCGGTGCCTCGACCGGAACCGCTCTTTCATCCTCGGTGACCCTCGTGGCGCCGTCCGGCACGCTGACCACCAACAAGCCCACCTACGTCTGGAAGCCGATGGCCGGCGCCGTGAGATACCGGGTCTGGGTCGACGACAGCACCGGGCGCCAGGTGCTTCGCCGGTACATGGCCGCCGAGGCCGGCTGCGCCTCCGGCGCCGGCAACTGCTCCGTCAGGCCGGACGTCCCGCTGGCCCCCGGCGCCGGGAAGTGGCGGGTCAGCGGGGAGACCGCCACCACCACCCTGGCGTGGAGCAGTTACATGACCTTCACCGTCCCTGGCGGCACCACGGCCGGCACCACGCCCAGCACCACGCCCGCCTGCCCGTGCACCATCTGGAGCAGCACGGCCATGCCCAAGCTGGTGACGGACCCCGACCCGAACCCGGTCGAGCTGGGGGTGAAGTTCCGGGCCGACGTCGACGGGTGGATCATCGCCCTGCTCTTCTACAAGAGCCCCAGCAACACCGGCCCGCACGTCGCCAACCTGTGGACGCGAACCGGCACCCTGCTGGCCAGCGTCACCGTCACGGACGAGACGGCGTCGGGGTGGCAGCAGGTCACCCTGCCGGCGCCGGTGAGGATCACGGCCAACACGACCTACGTGGCGTCCTATCACACCACGGTCGGGCACTACTCGGTCGACGAGCCGTACTTCCCGGGCCTCGCCGTCGTCAAGTCGCCTCTCCGCGCCCTCGCCGACGGAGAAGACGGGCCGAACGGCGTCTACAAGTACGGCCCGAGCGGCTTCCCCACGTCGACCTACAACTCGAGCAACTACTGGGTGGACGTGGTTTTCATGCCCAAGTGATGTGACCGCTGGGCCGACCAGAGCCGGCCACGGAGGGGCGCCGGTCTGGACGGCATGGCGGGCGGAAGAACCCTCCGGGCCCCAGTACGGGGCCCGGAGGGTGAACGACGCCTACTGGAGAACGTCACTCCGGTGGGGGAGCCGGAACGCATGCGTTCTCCGGCTCGATGTCGGAGGCGTCGAGGTAGGAGTGGGCCGCCTCGATGAACACCCGATTTCCGGAGTCCGATGTGGCCAACCGGATCTGGACGGTGTGGGCTCCCCCACCCAGACCCGAACCTCCGCCGGCGGGTTCGATCGCCGTGCACCAGGTGTAGTAGACGCTGTTGTCGTGGCAGTTGCCGGTGCCGCCGCCGCCATCGTTGCAATTGGACGCTCCCCCATTGGCGGCGAGCAGCTTGTTCACGGCGATCCACCCGCCGGGGGCACCGGCGGCACCGCCGAACCCGGGATTGCAGTCGAACCCGTCGTCATCGCATCCGGCTTCGCGACGGCTCCCGCATCCGGCGTGCGCGGGCTCCCCGTCTTCAAGAACGCCAACTCTTGGTCCAACTCGGCGATGGATACGGCCGACAGCGAGGCCAGAACCAAGTTCACCGCCAGGACGGACTT
>Ga0209515_10002462_pt1 | contig 28416 bp, 27 predicted proteins | sample Subgroupgradi54m_FD_187454 | JGI IMG/M metagenome (GOLD analysis project Ga0209515, IMG submission 187454) | Subsurface groundwater microbial communities from S. Glens Falls, New York, USA - GMW60B uncontaminated upgradient, 5.4 m (SPAdes)... ... | reverse complement strand
CTGGTCGGGGCTTCCAATATTTATGTGAGAGGGCCATTCGTGGTGATGGGAGTAATCTACGGCGTAATCACGGCGGTTATAAGCATTGTTTTGGCAACGCCCGTTATTTGGTTTGCTTCGCCCTACGTTAAGCTTTTTATTCCGGCAATGGATTTGAGAGAATATTTCACAGCGCACTTTTTCTTACTCTTTTTATATCAACTCCTCTTCGGAATAGGCATTGGGGTTATCTCCAGCTTTATTGCTATCCGGCGATATTTGAAGATCTAATTGGGTAACTCCGATGTGCTATAATTTAAATAAGCTCTTATGGCTCGAACACTAAAAAGGTCGAGGTAAGTATTTTCAACTTGATATAAAGATGTTTCATCGTATTGCATTCATCCTCCTTATTATTGGGGGTTTGAACTGGCTGCTCGTAGGAGTGATCGGTTGGGACGTTGGTTTGCTTTTTGGCGGACAGGGCGCCGCTATTTCCCGGATTATTTACGTTCTTGTTGGCCTGTCCGCTATCTATGAGGTTGCAACCCACAAAGGTCGCTGTAAGGAATGCTCTGGCAAGACTGCCTAATCTAATTTATGGGGTTAAGTCCTAGAGCGCTGGGATTGACTTTAGCCACAGTGGCTGGCGGTTGGTGGTTTTTGGTGATGACCTTCTCGCTCCTTACCGGTATCGGTGATGCCTTTGTAACAGCTTGGGGAATAAAACATCCCTTTTTTAGCTACACTTGGGGCGGAATGGTAATGATGGTGATTCAGCACTTGATTTACGGTTTTGTAGGCGGCTGGATTTTAGCACGGCTTTATAATAGGTTTCAGCACTAATCTACTTTCTTGAGAGAAAAAGTCATTGACCTTTTGAAAAAAGGCGGGGTTGGGGTACTTGCTACCGATACTATCTATGGCCTTGCTGGCTCTGCACTTGCGCCAGCTACAGTGAAGCGAATCTATAAGTTGCGATATCGGAATTTTAGAAAGCCGATGATAGTTCTTATTAGCTCTTTGGACGACCTTAAGCTTTTCAAAATTAAACTGGATAAGAAGGAACGAGAAGTTATAGCTAAACTCTGGCCGGGAAAAGTGAGTATTATTTTAAACTGTCCTTATCCGGAATTTAGAGACCTCCACCGGGGTACGAACACTGTGGCTTTTCGTTTTCCGAAGAAAATTGATTTAGTTGATTTGATTAGTAAAACCGGACCATTAATGGCGCCAAGCGCTAACCCCGAGGGGAAGGAGCCGGCAAAGACCATTGAGGAGGCAAGAGTTTATTTCGGAGATCAGGTTGATTTTTATTTAGATGAAGGACGGGTTCTAGGCTTGCCTTCCACGCTTGTTGCCATTGAAAGTGGGAAGCTCGTGGTTAAAAGAAATGGGGAGGTAAATGTTATAGAATAAAGCGGATGGATCTTAAGGAAAGATTGCGGGCGGTAATCCAGGGGGAGGTTGAAGATGATGAAAAAACGCTTGCTTATTATAGTCGGGACGCCAGCTTATTTGAAGTTAAGCCCCAAGTTATTGTTTTTCCAAAAGATACTGACGATTTAAAGACATTGGTTAAGTTCGTTGTGGAAGAGAAGGGGAATGGTAGGGTAATCAATCTGACCCCTCGATCCGGTGGAACCGATATGACCGGTGGCCCCCTTGGTGAGTCGATTATTGTTGATTTTACTCGCCATTTTAACCGAATTGATGAGATAGAACCCGCCTTGCCCGCCGTAGTCTTAGTAGAACCGGGAGTATTTTATCGTGATTTTGAGAAAGAAACCCTGAAACACAATTTGCTTTTGCCTTCTTTTCCGGCTTCTCGGGAAATTTGCACGGTTGGCGGGATGGTTGCCAATAACGCCGGGGGAGAGAAAACACTTGTTTACGGCAAGACGAATCGATATGTAAAGGGGCTTAAAGTTGTTTTGAGTGATGGCAAAGAGTATGCTCTTACGCCGCTTGAACGTTATGAACTTGAGGCGAAGCTGAAGCTGGATAATTTTGAGGGTGAAGTTTATCGCCGAATCTATGAATTAGTTGATAAAAATTACGATTTACTTCAAAAATCTAAACCAAGGGTTCATAAAAATTCAGCCGGCTATGCCCTGTGGGATGTTTGGAATAAAGAAACTTTTGATTTGACCCAGCTTTTTGTCGGGTCGCAGGGAACGCTGGGACTTATAGCCAAAATTAAATTTGAATTGGTGAAGCCAAAGCCGTGCTCGAGGATGCTGGTTATCTTTTTGCGCGATTTGAAACCATTAGCGAAATTGGTGGACCAAGTGCTCGAGTATCAGCCGGAAACTTTTGAGTCGTATGACAACCACACATTAAAGCTGGCAGTTCGATATCTCCCTCAATTTGCGCGATTGCTAAAGGGCGGGCTTTTCTCTATCGCTTGGAAGTTCTTGCCGGAGATTAGAATGATTTTAACCGGCGGAGTGCCGAAGCTTATCTTAACAGCTGAATTTACGGGGGAGAGCGAGGAGGAGGTGGTCTCAAAAGTTAATCAAGCCAGAGAGTCAATTAAAGAATTTAATGTAAAAAGTAGAATTACGAGAACTGCTATCGAGATAGAGAAATACCACTTGATTCGACGAGAGAGCTTTAATCTTCTGCGCCACAAGATAAAGAATAAACAAACGGCGCCGTTTATCGACGATATTATTGTCCCGCCGGAGACCCTGCCGGAATTCTTACCTCAACTTGAAGAAATTATGAAGAAATATGATTTGATTTACACTATTGCTGGACATGTCGGTGATGGCAATTTTCATATTATTCCCTTGATGGACTTAGGAAGAAAGGATGCCAAGGAAGTAATCCATAAACTTACGGACGAAGTGTATCGGCTGGTATTTGAATATGGCGGCTCAATGACAGCCGAGCATAACGATGGCTTAATCAGGAGTTCTTATCTAAAGCAGATGTACGGCGAGGAGGTTTATAAGTTATTTCAAGAGGTGAAACGGATTTTCGACCCGGATAATATTTTTAATCCTGGGAAGAAAGTCGGAGCAAGCTTGGAATACGCGCTCGCTCATCTAAAACACCAAAATTAAAATCATTAACGAACTTATTAAGTAAATTAACGATCGTCGATTTGCTTAATAAGAATAAAATGGACTCTAAGCACTTAAACATAAGAGTTTACGGAGAGGTTCAAGGGGTTTTCTTTAGGGATTCAGTAAGACGGAAGGCAGAAGAATTAGGAATCAAGGGTTTTGCGAGAAATGAGCCGGACGAGTCGGTTTATATTGAAGCCGAAGGATTACAAGAGGTGCTAGAGAAATTAGTAAACTGGTGCTGGGAAGGGCCGGAGTCGGCAAGAGTGGCGAAAGTAGAGATTGAGGAGGGAGATACTAAAAATTTTGAGGATTTTCGGGTTTAGTAAGGTGGCTAAAATCTAGTTGCCCTAGTATTAAACACGTGTTTAATACTAGGTTTAAACATAGGGCAACTTAAGAATTTGAGAATTGAATAGCGTTTTAAAAGGAAGAGCCCGTGGCGATGTGATTCGCCACGGGCTCGAGGTACGTGATCCCGCTTACGCGGGATGCCTACAGGGGTCGCTTGCGTGTCATGGGCTTCTTCTGACTAATGGCTCGCTCGCCAGCTCTGGATTTCTCTCATTACCTGACTCGCTCGCGTTGCCTGGGTTACTTTAGTTGCGTGGCTCGCTTAACAACCCTGGGTTTCACCGACATCATGACTCGCTTCATGTACTTGGGTTTCTCTTCTGCTCTGACTCGTTTTCGTTGAAGGGGTTCCTTATTCCCGCTGACTCGCTTCAGCTCCTTGGTTTTCTTGAGCCGAATGGCTCGCTTTTCCCTCTAGGGTTTCTTGAGAAGCATGACTCGCTTGCAGAGCTTGGGTTTCTTGCGGGATCTGACTCGTTCCGGTTAATTGGATTACTCATACTACGTGACTCGTTATGAGATCAGGGGTTTCTTGGGTAGTCTGACTCGCTCTTGTAATTTGGAGTTCTCCTTCTATTTGGCTCGCTTGTATTAGCTGGGCTTCTCCGACATCTTGGCTCGCTCTCGCTTCGGTTCCCTGGTTTCCTCTGGGATCTTGGCTACCGGTCTGTCATCTCCCACGGGGAGATGAGGTGGCTGTGGCCGAGTTGTTCGATGGCGTAGGGAGGCCGAGTAGGCAGTCCTTCCGCCTCGCGCCAGACAAGCCACAGACAGCCAAGGAAGAGCTTGATCATCTTCCGCTGGGCCTGCATGTGGACGTGATTCGAAGCGATGGTGTCGGTCACCTCGAGGACCTTGCCATTCGACTTCGGAAGCTCGAGTGTCGGGACGATGAGGATGCCCTGATTCTCGTAGCGTGCGACGAGCTTGGTCTTCTCTCTGTCGTAGTACTCTGCAAAGCAACCTTGAGCTCGGAGGAGTGAGGTTGCCAAGCGGAAGCACATTACGCGAAGCTGGGAGTTGTACTCCAGCTTCTGACCGGACTGCCGTCGCGGAGCGTAGCCCCGGACAACTGGCTCCAAGCCATTGAGGCGGCCCGAAAGCTCTTCCATGAGCCCACCGATGGAGACCGAAGTAAGGACGGTCACATCCTTGGCTTCTTCCTCTGGGTGCTTGGCGTACTTCTTCCGGAGCTGCTCAAGCTTGGCCTGGAGGGCATCGGCTGACTTCTGGATTTCGGCGAACTGCTCTTCGGGTGGGACCTCGACTTGCACCACATGCATGCCGGCGAACTTCCAGAGCGAACTGATCATCGGGGCTTTCGTGATGTCGATTTGCCCCACGACCTTACCGATGTTCTCCTTGCCGATGCCCTTGACCCTGTTAAACCAGGGGTAAGCGGGATGATTGGTGATCATGTCGGCGACACGCTCGTCGATACGCTCCTCGAGATCGTTCAACTCTTTGAGTAGCCAGTCGGTATCGGGATCCTTGCGGCCGTTCAGCTGGAGGTGTGAGCGCCGAACCTGTGTTGCAACCCTTCGCTTCTCGATAGCCAATTGGGCATCAACGAGGAAGGGGAGAGGCGCGAACTCATCAACTGCAGTAACTGCTGTCATGATTCATTCCTTTCTGGTCGCTCTTGTGGATTGGGTTATTTCGCGCGAATGGCTCGCTTAAGAGCGTTGGGATTCTTCTGCGGTATGGCTCGCTTCGAAATCATGGGTTTCTCTGGCTCGCTCTGGGTAAATGGGGTTCTCGAGGATCCTGGCTCGCTTCATGAATTTGGGTTTCTCCTGAAGTATGACTCGCTCAAGCGCTCTGGGTTACTCCTGTGGTATAGCTCGCTTGCTAATTATGGGTTTCTCAGAACGTATGGCTTGCTCTTCACCCATGGGTTACTTCATCAGCCTGGCTCGCTTCTCCTACTCGGGTTACTTATGGTCTGTGACTCGCTTGTCGTTCCTGGGTTTCTCTTCTGGAATGGCTACTTTATAGTTTTCCTATAGCGACTCCTTTCTGTAGCTAAATTGTAATAGAACTACTGGAGGTTATTTACCAGATATTTCGTCTAAAGTCAAGAAAGTTCTACGGTTTGAAAATTGGAGGAAAAAAGTTCAAAATGATGTTATGAAGCTAGAGAGTTTAGCTTTTGAGCATGAAGGAATGATTCCAGCTAAATATACTTGTGACGGTGAGAATATTAGTCCGCCTTTGAAAATTTCAGATGTGCCGCCGGGGACAAAAAGCTTGTTTCTCAATGTTGATGATCCGGATGTACCAAAATCTATTCGGCCGGATGGCGTTTGGAACCATTGGTTGGTATGGGATATTCCTCCAGAGACAACTGAGATTTTGGAAGGCCAGGAACCACAGGGTACCATTGGCAAAAATACGGGCGGAAAGTTTGGCTACCAAGGGCCCTGCCCGCCTGACAAGGAACATCGCTATTGGTTTGAGCTATGGGCCTTGAGTGCGCCGCTTAATTTGTCACCGGAAACTAGCAAGGAAAGAGTAGAAGAGACGATAATTGGCCTTACCCTTGCTAAAGCAGAGTTGATGGGGCGATACGTTAGAAAATAGTAAATAGAAAATAGAAGCGGCAATTAAGAATCCTAAATTCTATTTTCTTGTGAGGAAGTTAATCATTGCGCCCACGGACCAAGCTTGGGGATAGCAGGGAGGGGTTTTTAGATTCTCAATTATTATTTTGTTATGGAGGGAAACACCATAATACTCCGGAATACGTTCGCCTAAGTCGCTATAGGCGAGGAACAATGCTTCTTTAATTTGCTGAGCTTCTTCTGTATAGCCCCGCTTAAGTAATCCTTGAGCAATTATCCAATTGTCGTGCGGCCAGACGGCTCCTCTTTGATAAGAGAGGGGGTCGAAATCGGATTCTTGGGTAGAGTGGGTTCTTATTCCGTAAGGGGTCCACATATCATCTTTAAAAAGCCGCTTCACAATTAAATCTGCCTGATCTTTATCTATAATCTCTGTGAAAAGTAGCTGGCCGGGGTTGCTCGTAATCCGTTTAATCTGCTTATTATCGCCGTCTATTCCTAAGCAGTAGAAATCCCTATCTTCCATGTAGAATTTTTCGTGGAAACGATCCTTTAAATCTTTATTTGTCTCTTCAAGGCCTCGCTTGTCCCTGCCAATCAAGTTTCCGATTTTTGATATTTCCTCAAGCGCCTGGAAGAGATATCCTTGAACTTCAACAATAGCTACCGGAGATTTTTGCTCCTCTAAAGTATGGCCAATTCCATCTTTCCAGCTTTGCGAAACTAATCCCTCTTCCTTGCTCCGCTCTCCATACCTTAGGAATCCATCTATCATCCCATAATCAAATAGCCAATCTAGCGCAGAGACAATATTTTCTTTTATAGATTCTATAAATTCTTTCTCTCCAGTTTGACGATAGTACTCTGCAGCGATAAATAGAAAAAGGGGAGTGCTATCGACTGAAAAATAAAAAGGAACTCCCTTTTTAAGCCACGGATTCCTTGTGATTTTTCCCTGCCACCAACGACCAGAAGTATCGAGGCTATAGAATTCATGAAGAATTTTCCCTGGCTCTTCAGCAATTTCAGGATTTATTTTTTGGCCCTGAAGTTTTGCTAAAGCTAAAAGGGAACTCCGGGCAATTGAGGGATCGTAGTGAAGCAGCTGCCAGCCAGAGATAAGAACATCTCTGCCAAAAAGACCTCTAAATTTAGGCAAGCCGGCGTAAAGATAGCCCTCGGGACTTGTGAGGGCTTCGAGGTCACGCTGAAGTTTTTGTAAAATCAACTTATTATTTCTCTTCCTTAGATTCTTTGAGGACGTAAACCGTGACAATAACGAGAACTGCCGTCATTGCGAGAGCATAGATAATTTTGGCAGCCATTGTATTTTGGCTCAAAGGGAAGAAGTACTCGATGATCGATTTAATAGCTTCATTCCAGGCTAGACCAACTACAAGTCCCAGGGCGGCGGCGATATAAGTTGCGGTTCTTTTTCTAACTTCTCTCCGGAGCTCCTCGCTCTCCTTTCTTATCTTTTTGACTGTTTGAGAAGGGATGTTTTTTCTTGCCATGAGTTAATCTTACACGAAAATGCTTGCCTATAAAATAAAAACCCTCCGCAAGCAGAGAGTTTTTATTTCCGGTTAGGCCGTTCTTGCGTCTCGCTGGAAGTTTTTTCGCGGTTTGTCGCGGTAGCAGTCCAGACAATAAACTGGCCGTCCTTCCGTCGGGTTAAACGGTAGTTCAGTGATGGTCTTACTGCACTCGGAACAGGTCCATTCCCCTTGAACTTTTTCTCTGGGGAAAGGCCTGCCGCCTTCGTCGTTACCGTTCACTTATTTGTAAACCTAGTTTACCTGTGTGCTGGCAGGCAGATACGTCGACATCGTACTTGGCTTAATAGTCCTGTAGCTCTTGTCTTATGTCAACAAGAGGTGTTGATGAGGGGCTATGGTAAAATGACTGGGCAGTATGGAGCAAGAAGATAACGAAATAAATAAGAGGGATGTAGAATTCTTATACGAGGTCGGCTGCCTACGGTTTATCCCGCGGATGTGGAGGCAGTTTAATCCTCACTTTGCCAATTTGGCGGAGCATATGTTAAGGGTAATATGGATCGCGATAATAATCGCGAAGTATGAAAAGGCAGACACAGGAAAGGTGGTAAAGATGGCTCTCGTTCATGACTTAGGAGAGAGCCGGACAGGAGATGCTCATTTTCTTGCTAAGCTCTACACTACTCGAGACGAGGATAAAGCGGTGAATGACATATTCGAAGACACTGCTCTTAAGGTGGAGTTCTTAGAGCTTTGGAAGGAGTACGAAGAGAGGAATTCAATTGAGTCGAAAATAGTAAAAGATGCCGATAATCTTGACGTTGATTTTGAGCTTCAAGAACAAGCCATTAAGGGGGTTGGCTTAAGAGACTATTGGCGGAAAGATCGTGAGCAGGGGGCATATTCTAATTTTTATACCGACACCGCAAAAAAGATGTGGGAGATGATTTACTCCTCCAGCCCTAACGATTGGTTAATAACTTAAGAAAATAGATAAGAGAGCAGGGAGCCCCCCGACAAGAGTCGGGGGGCTCCCTGCGGAAAGAGCTTCTGCCTAGGCGTCAGCTAACGCTCGGCCCGTTCTTGCCCTTGCTCCCGCATTCAGGGCAATGCTTGAGGGGCTGACGACTCTCACTCATCAGCTTCTTGCCGAAGTTCTTGCACCGAGCGTTTGGGCAAACGTACCCTTTGGCCACTGAGGCCTCCTTCCGAGGGATTTACTAGGCCAGTTTCAAAATATACGATTAAAAACATTGAAGCAAGCGCCGCATTCTAAGAATAAAAAATTGGTGCTAATCGCTCTAGCGTGGGCGGTTATCTTGATTGTTTTAGGATTCGGTAATTTCTCTACTCCTTCGACCACTCTTAATGAGGAGAAGGAGGTTCTAGTGACGCGAGTGATTGATGGCGATACAATCGAGATTGCGGGAGGGGAACGGATTAGATATTTGGGGATTGATACGCCGGAAACGGTTGATCCAAGAAGGCCTGTTGGATGTTTTGGTCACGAAGCATCAGCGAAAAATAAGGAATTAGTTGAAAGGAAATATGTTCGACTGGAAAAAGATATAACCGAAAGGGATAAATACGGGCGGCTGCTCCGCTATGTGTATGTTCAAGATAGGTTTGTCAACCTGGAGTTAGTCACGGGCGGATACGCAGTGATATATACCTTTCCTCCGGACGTGAAGTATCAGGAAAAACTTTTAGCTGCCCAGAAAGAGGCCCGTGAGGCAAAGAGGGGATTATGGGGTGCGTGTTTGAGATCCGTTCCTAACTAAGCCCACTCTAGAGGACTGTAGCCGCTTGTTTTAGGAGCGGAAATAATTAATAGAGCAGCCGAGTCCTCGCCTTTGTTGATTGCGTATCGCTTTGGTTCTGGATCAAGGCGAATATATGTTCCAACTTTCACGGGATATTCTTCCCCGTCAATTACCATTGTTGGGCTGCCTTCTAAAACAATAAAAACTTCTTCTTGGTTTCGGCTAACCTCGTCGTGTTCCGGAATCTTTTCTCCGGGCGTGAGCTCTACTATATTCATACCAAAAGATTTTACCCCTAATGACCGACGAGCCAGCAGCCATTTACCAGTCCGCTCAAATTCGTCTTTATTGAGAATTGTAAATTTATCGCTTTCCATCGTTAGTATCCTTAATAATATGTTGATTGTAATTTAGTTACCAATGCTGGCAAGAGTAATTGTCTTCTGGTTAAAATTCTAATAGAATGAGCTCAATTTGCGGGGTCATCTAGCGGTAGGATGCATGCCTCTGGAGCATGTCACGAAGGTTCGAATCCTTCCCCCGCAGCCACCAATACTTTTTATCCCGAGACCGAGCGGGGTAAATCTTGACTAAGCCAAAAATTAACTCCTCAGTTAATATAAATTAACACCGCTTCTTCTTAACTCATTTTTAGCCCTTAAATAGTCGGGCATCACCTTAGCAACTGAATTCCAGAATTTCTTTGAATGGCTGAATTCATTCAGATGACAAAGCTCATGCACCACAATGTAATTTTGCATTTCCCTTGGTAAAAATAGAATTTTGTAATTGAAATTCAAATTACCTTTTTTCGAACAGCTACCCCAGCAAGTCTTCTGGTTTTTAATGCTGATCCTATTATACCGATAGTTATGTTTATTGACGAAGTGATTAACTTTCTGCTGAACAAGAGCTTGCGCATCGCCTTTGTATTTCAAATAATCCTCTTGGCTATATCGCGCGACCGGCTTGCCCTCGAATTGTTTAAAGAAGGCCAGTTTAGAAAATAGCCATTCGGTCTTCTCGCGGATAAATCGCTCAGCAACCGTTTCTCGCAGATCATGCGGTGTGGTTATCACGACAGATCCATCGCAATATACCGCAAGACGCATGCGACGTGCCCGTTTGCTCTTACGGAGCGTGTAGGCAACTTTTCTATTTTGCAATGTGATCTGTTTTTCCATGTCAGAATTTCTTGATTACGATATCGGTCAAACGGTTTTACTAAGATCCGCAAGATTTTTAAGAATCGACATAAAAAAGAATTCACTATACCTACTCCTATTTACTCTGATGAAATTCTTTCACTATTAGATAAATATAAAATCCATGGAATGATGCATATCACCGGAGGAGCTTTTAGCAAATTAAAAGACATATTAACTAAAGCAGATGCTCTTATTAGTCACCCTAAAAAATTGAAACCGCAAGAAATCTTCAAAGAAATCTATCAAAAGGGAGTTTCAAGTAAAGATATGTATTCAACATTTAACTGCGGTATCGGCTTTATACTCTCTGCACCGAGAAGCGATGCTTATAAAATCATTGGCCAGTTAAAAACCGCGGATATTATAGGAGAAGTAGTGCCTGGAAGTGATAGGATTCAGATTCGGTCTGCCTTTGATGGTAATTTAGTGAAGCTATAATCAACTCGACCGAGACGGGTCAGTCAGCTCCCTATTTCGACTTCCAAAGAATCCTCACTGTGTCCTCACTGTGTCCTCCTAAATCTTTGCTTGTCCCTCGTGGCTTCAGCGAAGCGGGATGTGAAAGCGAACAAAATGCTTGACAATCTCAAAGGGTAAATTACTCTTAAAAAGATATGACTAAAGATACTAACGAAGAAATTCTCCATACGCTTGCCGATATGAACGAGGCGATCGGCAATAATTTCGAAAAGGTATGGGCAGAATTTGCAAGCGTTAATGGGCGCTTCGATCGCGTTGATCAACAATTAACCCACGTTATAGAACGCCTTAATCGGATTGAGGAGGTCATTCTCCAAGAGCACGCTCGAAGAATCGAAGCGCTAGAACGAAAAATCGGCGCAACTCACTGATAATCTAATGTCCTTCTATCTTTACCCCCTGACCGAGACGGGTCAATGAAGCTCCTATTTTGAGCCCAAAGAATCCTTATAATGCTTGATAAGTTCTGGTACTAGACCGAGGATCACAGCACGATGAGCGAGGTGAAATATCTTCTTACAGCCCCGTTAAGACTCTCATTTGATGGCGCGTTTTCACTCCTACGTATCCCACAGACGGTTTCACTCCGTACTTTTTCTGAAAAGTGATAACAGCATTCCTTGTATAATCACCGAAATACCCAGTTACAAGGCTTTCTGCATAACTCCCCTCGTAGATTAAGAATTGTTGAAGATCTTCTACTTCAGCGCCGCTTTGGCCATAGCTCAAATCATGCCCGAATAGTTGAACATCTTCAGGCAACTGCAATACCACTTGCGATCCGGAAATCATTGTTAATTTCTTTTGAGTTGCCTCATCGGTTATCCCTGTCTGGGACAGATTGTGCTTCTCCTGAAAACGCTTTAGAGCCTTCTCTGTCAGATCTCCAAAATACCCAGTAATAAGTTTCTCGGGATAGAGTACCTCATCAGCTGCGAGAACCTGCTGGAGATGCTCTACCTCAATGTCCGATGCACCCGGCCGTAAGATCTCCACAAAATGATTATGGGTTGTTTTCGAAACAACTACAGGAGTTGCATCCAGTTTCTCTTCATAAACTCCTTTCTTTGGCGCAAGAGATACATGGATTGGCGTTGAGTAATTTTTAGCCTGGTCGTAGGAGTAAAGAGCATAGTAGTAAGTTGCACCATTTGTAAGATTCGTATCAGTAAACGTTTCACTTCTCCCTTCATAGATTACCTGGCCATCTTGAGGAGAGGTGGGATATTCTCCTGCTTTTTTCACAACCATAGCCCGAACGAAAGAAGTCTCATTAGGGTTTTTCCAATTTAAGACAATCTCTGAATCCTCACCAGCAGCACTGGTTACGGTAGGCGAGTCAACCCTACCGCTAGAATTAATAGAACTACCTCCGCCCCCTCCGCCAGCATTCCCGCCAGACGGCGCGCCTCCAGCAGCCGAGATAGCTCCAGCTTCACTCGTAGAAGGACCACTCTTAACTCCTCCAGAAGATTCACCAGCAAGAGTGGTAATAGAGGGAACATTCGATAGTTCCGACCAATCACTGCTTTCATATTTTGATTTAACAGCAAAATAGTATTTTGTCTGCGGATTTAGGCCTGCGATAACATAGGTTCGCTCGGCACCCTTTGGCTGGAGATCTCCGTAAAGAATAAAAGTAGTTTGATCTTGTGAAGCACCTACAAAATTACTTGCGGTTATCGGCTGGGCACTATAGCGAATATCATATTCGGCCGCTGTATCAGCATTCGCTGATGAAACGCTCCAACTTAAGGTTGCTGATGTTTGATCGTGCCCTTGAATAGTCAAATTATTTATGCTCGCCGGAGCGGTCAAACTAGTGGTAGAACTAGTAATTGAAGAGCTAGTAGATGTTGTCGAGGCAGAAGCGGTGCTAAAGGTGTAATCTATGGAAAAAGTAGTACAGCCCACATTGTTAAGAGATTTTACTCGATAGTGATAAATGGTATTTGGTGTGAGGTTACTTAAAACAATGCTGTGCGATTTTTGGAACGAAGAATCAAGAGCACTCTCTTCGTCGTATGCTGTAGCTAATCCATACTGCACTTGAGCATTGGTATTGAGGTCAGTATTCCAGGAAATAGTAGCAGTGGTAGTAGAAACGGATGAGGCTTGGACAGAACTTACATTCGCCGGATTGCTCGTCAAAACAGCTTCAGCAAGAGTGTTAAATTCGTGGTTAAGAGAGACAGTCGCCGCTGATGCTCCTAAAGGTTTAGATTTTACCCGGAAAATATAGTTTGTATTCGGTGCGAGATTAGCAATAATAACTGAGTGTGAAGTGATAAGGGAAGTATTAAGTGGGGTAGTTAATCCCAAAAGTGAGCTATCGCTGTATTCAACTTGAGAATCCGAAGGAAAATCGGTAGTCCAGTTTATCGTTACTGTTGAGCTACCTATTGAAGCTGCCTCTATCCCGGAGGATACAACCGATGAAGCACTTACTGAAGTTGTAGTTCCGGCAGTTGTTGTAGTTGCAGTAGAGGTCGCTTCGGGGGCAGTTACTGTGACAGTTGGCATCTGAACCAAAAGAGCGTTTGTCATAAAAGTTTCATCCGGTGTTACCGCCACGTTGCCAAGCTCGTCGCTCGATTTTATCCGATAGTGATATAAGGTATCTGGCGAAAGTGGAGAGAGATTAATTGAATGAGTAAGAGCTAAATTTGTATCAAGTTCTGAATTTGATCCGTACTCGGCAGTTTTGCCGTACTCCACCTTGGCATTGGCAATTTCATCTGTCGTCCAATTAATAGTGGCAGAAGAAGTAGTAACCGGACCCACTGTAACGAGTGAGACCGTCGGCGGATTGGTATCTACAGCTATTAAATTCGCGGTGGTCGTAAAACTATGACCGCAGGAATTCGATGTATTACCTGAAAGATCCGTTGCGTGAATACAATAGTAGTAAGTCTTTCCGGGTGTAAGGCCGAGAATAGTAGCGGTGTGGATAAGTAAGGCGCTTGCATCAAGAGTCACCTCCGAGCCATAACTTTTCGTAATTCCATATTCGAGACGCGAAATTGCTAGTTCATCAGTTGACCAAACAATTGTAGCCTCAGTCAAACCCAAAGATGCTTCCGCAGCTCCAGAGATTACCGGAGGAGTCGTGTCAGCTGGGGGAGTAACGACAGGTGCTACCGTTTGAGTAGTAGACTGTGTCGCAGATTGAACATCAGTTGAAGATGCTACCGGTGGTGGAGTAACACTTACACTTCCTGACAGTTGGGCAGAGGTTGGTAGTGGATTTAACAAAACCACGCCAACCAAAAGGATAGCTACCACCAGTTTTCCAGATTTCATATACATAAATTATACAAATAATAGAAATAAAAAGGAGGTAGCGTGTGTTTATAACTATCCGATAAAAAGGGAGGTACCAAAAACCAAGTCAAGATGATATTTTCATAAACTCGTGAAAAGATATAAAACTCTGAAACTAGATGAAGATAACTCAAATAGAGTCTGAATGAGATGGGCTATCTAGAGCTCTATTCAACCTCTAAAGAGCCGTTATAATACTTACTAAGTCCTGATACTAGACCGGGGGTCACAACAGACAACATTTTTTATCGAGAGACCAGAGAGAATGCAATTTCTGTAAGGCTGTGGAGATACTTTGTTCACAGATTGGTATCCACGTTTTTTTATATTAACATAGAAAAGAACGGACATTACGACCCATCCTTTATATTCTTTAAGATCTCTTGTCGCTTAACCCCATGAGCAGGAAGATAAAATTTTTCGACCCCGATATTTTTCTTTTTGTCGTTCTATCGCTGCTCCTAATCAGTCATTTTTTGAACTTCCTGCCGGAGAGTTTTGATATTCCTCTCCTTGTTAGCTTTTCCCTTCTGGGTACGCTGCCGGTTGTGTTAAGTGCCCTCCGCTCGTTTAAAGACAGAAAAATTTCAATAAGCCTTTTGGCAAGTATTGCCTTGATTGCTTCGATTTTAGCAAAAGAGTGGTCCTCGGCAGTTTTCATCAACTTAATGCTGACTTCGGCTCGAATCTTTGATCGCTATACCCGTAATCAGGCAAGACGGGCAATCGAAAGTTTGTTAAAACTTCAACCCGAGAAGGTGAGAGTTAAACGAGGAGAAGACATAGTTGAGGAATCGGTTGAAAAGCTTAAGGTAGGTGATTTGATAATTATCGAAACAGGCCAGCGTGTGCCGGCTGATTGCAGCGTTGAAGACGGCCAGGCAAGCGTTGATCAGTCGGCTTTAACCGGCGAGTCAGCGCCGATATCAAAGCAAAAGGGAGATAAGTTATTCAGCTCAACGCTTTTGGTTTCCGGATCGGTCATCGCCAAAGCGGAGAAAGTTGGGAAAGATACCACCCTTAATAAAATAGTTGAACTCGTAGAGCAATCACAGCAATTCAAGGCTGGTATTCATACGTTGGCTGATACGTTTACTACCCGGTACATTATTATCACTCTTATCGGCTCAATCATTATTTATCTTTTTTCGAAAGATCTGATTTTGATTTTATCCGTGTTGCTGGTGGCCTGTGCCGATGATATCGCAGTTGCGATACCAATGGCTTTTCTGGCAGCGATTGGGGTCGCAGCCAAGAGAGGGGTGATCATTAAGGGGGCCAGTTTTTTGGAAGGTATAACAAAAGTAAAGGTGCTCGTGCTTGATAAAACCGGGACTTTGACAAAAGGCAAATTAAAAGTCGAACAGATTGTTGCTTTTGAAAATTACACAGAAGAGGATGTTGTACAATATGCGGCAATTGGCGAATTTTTTTCAATGCATCCGGCCGCTAAAGCAATCACTATGTACGCTAAGAAGCGAGGAACACAATTTAAAAAACCTGACAGGACTCATGAGATACCGGGAAAAGGTATTACGGTTATGTATAAGGACAAGCAACTAGTTGCCGGTAAAATAGGGTTTCTCCAAGAACTTGGCATCCCAATGACCAAACATCAGATCAACCAAGTTATGACTGTTAAAAATGAAGGCATGAACACAACCGTAATTGGTTATGATAAAAAAATCATAGGCTTTTTGGGCCTTGCTGACGAGCTGAGGCCAGGAATAAAAGAGGATTTGGCTCAATTAAAGGAGCGAGGCATCGAAAGGCAAGTTATGCTTACCGGCGATAATGAAAAAGTTGCCCAAAAGGTTGCTAAAGAATTGGGGATCACTGATTATCACGCTAATCTTTTGCCGGAAGAGAAACTCACATTTGTAAAAAAATATTTGAGCAGTAAGTATAAGGTAGCAATGGTTGGCGATGGAGTTAATGACGCGGCCGCTTTGACCTTAGCTGATATAGGTATTGCTATGGGGGCAATCGGATCCGATGCGGCTATCGAAGCATCTGATGTAGCTTTAATGAAGGATGATTTCTCTAAAATAGCTGAGGTTATTGATCTGGGGAAGTATACCATGAGAATAGCGCATCAAGACTTTCTTATCTGGGGCATTGTGAATGTGATCGGCTTTGCTCTGGTTTTTGGAAAAGTTATTGGACCCCAAGGCGCCGCAGCTTTTAACTTTATAACTGATTTTCTCCCATTTTTTAATTCGCTGCGCTTGTTCAGACTCCATTTAAAGAAAGTACAATAAGCCGTAGACGATCCGGCATTAAAATAAAGTCGAAGGGGTTTTGCCTGCTTGCTGAATTCTAGTCAATTCGAGTTTAGGGTCAATTAATCTTGCCTTCAGGAGCTTTACGCGTTTATTGTTTTGGATAGTCCACACCCCGGGTTCTGGATTGAGAGCTCGAATTTTTTTATCTATTTCAATTGCTTTTTTTAGTGATTTACCGCTTGTCGCGACCGCTAGATCTTCGGGAAGAACAAATGCATCTTCACGGGTAAATTTTTTAGTGTGAGTAGCTTGGGATTCATCTTGGAGTAGGCCTGCCTGCCCTGCCTGACCGGCAGGCAGGCGGTAGGCAGGGGATTGTTCTTTCCCTTTTACAAACTTCGGCAACGTTTCAATAAGCATCTCACTAGCCAAGTCCGCTAATCTCTCCTCCAGTGTTTCGTAATTGTCCCTACTACTTACTACTAACTCCTTGCTACTAATTATCGGGCCGTGGTCTACTTTCTCATCCATCAAAAATAAACTTACACCGGTTTCTTTTTCTCCGGCTAGGATCACAGATTGGATAGGGGAGGGGCCGCGAAATTTTGGCAAGAGCGAAGGGTGGACTCCGATTATGCCTAGCTTAGATTTTTCGATTATTTCTTTCGGAATAATCGTCGCGTAAGCCGCCACTATTCCGAAATCAGCTTCCTGGAATAATTGGTTGTTTAGCTTAACTAATTCGTCCTTGGTCTCCGGCTGGAAAATTTTGGTCCCTAATGCCTGATTATTGATCACTAATAACTTAGTTTTTGGTGGGGTAATAATTTGTTTCCGGCCTACAGGTCTATCGGGATTACAGACTAAAGCTACTGGTGGCATCCCGGCATCGATTAATTTTCCCAGAATAATAGCCGCGAATCTCGGCGTTCCAAAAAAGACGTATCTCATCTTTTCTTCAAATGATCGATGAAAAGTATGCCGTTTAAGTGGTCTACTTCGTGCTGGAGGACCCGGGCTAAGTGGCCCCAGGCCTTAATTGTTAATTTCTTGCCAGTTTTATCAAACCCCTTGAGGGTAATTCGATAGGACCTTATTGCTTTGTCCATTACATCTGGAACGCTAAGACATCCCTCAACCGCCACATCAGCTTCTTTAGAGGTTTTAGTAATCTCCGGATTGAAGATAGCGTAGAATTTGCCTTCAACCTGAGCAACAAAAACTCTCATATCCAGGCCGACCTGGTTAGCCGCTAAGCCGATTCCATTGGCTTCTTCCATAGCTTCGCGCATCTTTTTAATTAATGCCCGGATTTCTTTCTGGTCGAATTTTTTGAAATTAAATTCAGCCGCTTGCCGACGCAAAAATTCTTCATCCTTTTTCTTCTCGATGCTTAAAATTCGGCTCATTTCTTTCCCCCTTTTTCAATTTCCAGCATCTTCATAAAATAAGCGCCTTTGTTTTTAACTCTCTTCCTCTCCGCTACTGATTTGGCTAGCTGGAGCATTTTCCCTGAACCGTACTCGCGGGCGAGCTTGATGTAAAGTGATTTATGCTTTTCGTCTTCCAGGACTTGAGACACGATTAGCCCTACCAGCTGATACTCCCGATACACCCGGGAGGTTTTGCCCCTTTCCTTTAATTCCTTAAGATAGTCCTCCATTATTATTGATATTATATACCACCTGTCTTAGAATTAGCTTTACCTGTATCAATTGATGAAAGAGTATCTAGGGAGAAAGAAATCTTTTTGGGTCGGACTTCTCGCGGTGGTTGTCGTTGTGGTGATTGCCGCTACTTCCTACTATCTGGGATTTCAAACGGGGACGAAGCAACCCAAGAAGATTGTTATTGAAAGTATTAACGGCGCTGGTTTTCCGCAAGAATTTAGCGCTGACTTTGGAATTTTCTGGGAAACCTGGGACAAGCTTAGGGAAACTTATATTGATAAAGAAAAATTAAATAATCAGCAGAAGCTTGTCTACGGAGCGGTTAAGGGAATGGTTAGTTCCTTAGGTGACCCGAACACTTCCTTTTTTACTCCTGAAGAGTCAAAGCAGTTCACTGAAGACCTGGGCGGCAGCTTTGGGGGGATCGGGGCGGAAATCGGTTCTAAAAATGAGCAGATCATTGTAGTCGCCCCCCTTAAGAATAGTCCGGCGGAGAAAGCCGGCTTAAAAGCCAAGGATAGAATTCTCAAGATTGACGGTAAATCGACCGACAAGCTTACGGTAAGCGAAGCAGTTAGGTTGATTAGGGGAGAGCTAGGAACAAAAGTGACTTTAACTATTTTCCGCGAGTCGTGGCAGAATCCGCGAGATGTAGAAATCGCAAGAGAAACGATTCAAGTGCCAACAGTGGACTGGAGCATGAAGGAGGATAATATCATTTATCTTAACCTCTCCAGCTTCGGCGCTAATACTCCGTTTGCTTTCTTCGAGGCGGTTGCTGGCGGTCTTCGCCAGGGCGGTGATGGTCTGATTCTTGATTTGAGAAATAACCCCGGCGGCTTCCTGGAAGTATCGGTCAATTTAGCCGGTTGGTTTGTTAATCGGGGAGATGTGGTGGTAAGCGAGAAGTTTGCCGGCGGGGACGAGAAGACGTTTAGGGCTTATGGCAATGGAGCTCTCAAAAAATTCCCAATGGTGATAATCATGAACGAGGGATCAGCTTCAGCTTCGGAGATTTTGGCCGGGGCACTCCGAGTACACAATGGCACAAAAATCGTTGGTGCTAAAAGTTTTGGCAAAGGAACCGTTCAGCAGTTGATTGACTTAAGCGACAGGTCAACTCTAAAAGTGACGATTTCTCACTGGCTCTTGCCTGATGGACATCTGATTGAAGGCAATGGCCTGGAGCCGGACTATAAGGTGCTCGTGACTGATGAGGATTTAGTGGCCGGCAGGGATCCGCAATTGAAGAAAGCGATTGAAATTCTGAAGCAGGAAATAGCAAAGAAAAAGAGATGAAAGTAATTTTATTGCAAGATGTTAAATCTTTAGGAAAGAGGAGTGATGTTAAAAATGTAGCTGACGGGTACGCCAGGAATTTTCTTCTCCCGAGAAATCTGGTTAAGCCGGCGACTCCGGCGGCAGAGAAGGAGTTAGAGTCAGAAAGAGCAAAACTTGAGAAGCAATTGCAGGAGCTTAAAACGGAGCTTGAAAATATTGAAAATGCTACCGCTGGCGAACCTCTAACTTTTCAAGTGAGAGTAGGGGAGAAGGGTGAGGTTTTCGGCGCGGTTGGAGTTCGGGAGATTCAAGAAAAACTAGTAGAAAAATTTCCGAAATTACAATCAGTTGATTTAAGAGTAAAGGCAGACCACATTCGAGAAGTTGGTCGGAGAGAGATAGCTGTAATGGCAGGCCTGCATGCCCTGCCTGTCGGCAGGCAGGCGGCTAGGCAGGGAGTAGAGGGAAAGATTACGATAGAGGTTTCACCAAGCACTAACAAAACGGCTTAGTGCTCGGTTTCGGCAGAATGGTATTTATTCGAGAGGCCTCACCCCGACAACTTTAACTATCCGAGTGTGATTGTTAAAGTTAATTTTCTTTTTGGTTTGGAATTTAACTTGACCGGCTATCATTGCATAGAGAGTATCGTCTGATCCTCGCTTGACGTTTATTCCCGGTAAATATTTTGTACCTCGCTGACGAATAATAATTTCCCCGGGATTAACCGTCTGCCCGTCAGATCGCTTCACGCCTAAGCGTTTCCCGACTGAATCCCTGCCTAATTTAGTTGAACCACCAGCTTTTGTCTTTGCCATTTTTACTCAAGAAACGGAGTGATTGATCGTAAAGATGAGCACCCCGCTCTATATTTTGCTTTAATGTCATCGGATTATATATCATATAGGTAGGCTTGTAAATTAGGGTTCTCCGCGTGTGCCGGATAGGCACATCCCTTGGTGGGCGAAGCGGAGAACTGTAACACTACTCGTAAAATTAGAGCGTGGGTCGCCCTTCGACTTGGCTCAGGGTAAACCATTCCTTAGTATGAATAACCTTCGTCATATCATCGCGAGACTTAGAGTCCAAATAAAAGAGCTGCCTCGCCTCCGGCACGAATCTCACATCAAAATAGGTATTCTCGTTTTCCTCATAACTCTCCTTAGTTTCGGCATCGGCTATCTAGTCGGCCGCGACTGGACTCCCGCTCCGATAGTGATTGAGAAGAATTCAAAATAAAAAGCTAGATTATTAATTGGACTTCTCAACATTGAAACGATGAGTACTCGCTTTAAGTCGGTCTATTTTATCAAATCGCTTTTCCAGACTTCCTCTGACTCTTTTTTCATAAGTACCCTGAAGAGCGAAAGGAAAACAATATAGTGAAGAGGCCACCCTATAAAAACTGCAACAGGAATTCCAAGAAACTGATATTCTTGCCACGGCCAATTCTGATAAATCCAGGCATGATGAATCGTATTCAGACTCTCGAGGGCTAACCCCACGATAAGAGAGCCTGAGATGATAGCCAAGAGAGGACTCGGATAATGATGGATAAGGTCTTTGAGGAGAGAAGAACGATGTTGGTAATGCTCAAAAAATTCAAGAGTAAACCACACGCCGATGCTAATTGCTACAACCCATAGAAAGTTTCCCCGCAAAGCTGCCTCGGAGACATTATTAAAGAAGTATCCTCCTTTCTCTGCGTAAGAGTTTATGGCAGCCATCGACCCTAGTGCTATAAGGAGTAAGCCTACAGCTCCCAGCAATTCATAGGCCCTAGATTCTCCACGGAAAGAATGGCCTATTTGGGTACGACCGCGCCTAATAAGATCAATCACTGCTTTAGAGGCAAGATAGCTTTCGGCAATCATTAATAAATAGAGCCAAAAAGCAGGAACGAAAACTATTAAATAAGTAGTCACGGAATTATAAGGGTAGAACCAAAGCTTGGCTAACCAAGACGCCGTCCCATCTAATAGAATTGCAGCAGTAGTTGTAGTAAAAATAAATAGGAGAAAGCGAGACCGTTTTCGGGTAAGTGTTTGCAAAAGAGATGTCTTATTTATCCACAGGGTGATGCTGTCGCAGATGAGGCTTAATCCCAGAAAGAAGGCAAGCCAAAAGAGGCCAATGAGCGGAGCTGGAAGAGAACCAAATTCGAAAAAGATTTGACTATACGAGAAGAGAAATAGGGCGCCCCCGGCCAGCAAGCGCATAAGTGATTTTCCTTGCCCAATTTTCATATAAATAATTATATGATTAAAGATACTTAATCTGTTTTAGCCAATAATCGTGCTCCCATTCCCACAACTTCTTGGCTCCGAGGAACGCTTGGTAGTCATCTTGCCAGTAGGGGAACTCTTTCAATTCAATTTGGCCTTGCAGTTCTGACCATTGGTGGTCGCAGTGATTACTGCTTTTAGGTCTGCCGTTAACATAAGGATTACGAATTTTTTCTCTACCGCCTTTTGTGCGGCGAGTGGCACTACAAACTGAGCAATTCTGAAGTTGATCGATTCTCAAAATCCAACGGGTTTGTAGATTTCGAAACTGTTCTTGCAGGGGAGGGAAGTAGGCGGCAGTTTGAAGATTGTAGTCCCGATAAATCGCCTGAGAGGTTTTGATGTCCAATATGCCGAAGCGGCCGTTAATTAAAGCAAGGGCGTCAATCGTCCCGGCATAGCGCTCATTAAAGTTAACGACTCTTTTTTCAATAAAGTCCGAGTCGACTTGGATATTGTTTTCGAAAAGATATTGCTTAAATGCCGTAACCGCCGGCGCGATATTCGGATCAATCTCTGGTTTTTGGCCGGTCAAAATCGCCTGGACCGCTTCGTGAACTTTAGTGCCTTCCGCGGCGGATTTCTTTTTAATCGATTCACCTTCGCCGAAGCCGTTTAATCCAGCATAGAAGTGATAGAGAGCGGGTTTCGACTTTATATTAATGATACTCGTTACCCGGGGATACCAAACGTCGTTAATAACATATCCAGTAGTGCCCTTGAAGTGCTCTTCATTCGTGTAATACATTTTGTCACTATTTTAGCAGTCGGGGAGTGAGGTCCACAACATTGCCGGCTCCCATCATTATGACTACACTTTGTGATTTGTGATTTATGATTTGTGATTTCAACAAGCCCTTAAGCTTATTAGGGTAGGGGAGATAGATAATCTCTGGAGCATTCTTTCTCTTTCGGATTGCCACCGCTAATTCCCTGCTCCCTAATGTTTGTTTCCTAACTCCTGTTTTTTCTCTCCCTGCCACCTTAAATATGTCTAATAGAATGAGGGCGTCTGCTCCATCAAAGGCGCCAGTAAATTCCTTAAACAACTTCTTCAGACGTTCAGCTTGATGGGGTTGAAAAACGCAAATAATTTTCGATTTTGGAAACTTTTCTCGAAAGGCGCTAAGCGTCGCCCTAATTTCCGTCGGGTGATGTGCGTAATCATCGTACACGGGAATTTTCATTTTTAATTTCCATTTTTCAATTTTCAAATTTCCGCGGAGTTCCATCCGGCGCCAGGCGCCCTGGTAACGAGAGAAAGCTTTAAAAACATCTTTCTCTTTTATCCCGAGAGCCCTCGCCAGTTTATATACTCCTAACGCGTTAGATAAATTATGGTCACCGAAAATTTTGAGATGCTTTTTAATTTTTTGAGTCAGAGTTTCTTCTTTAAGTGAATACCAAATTATTTCTTTGCCCCTCGTAGCTTTAGCGAAGTGGGGTTCGTTTTTCATGAAGAGTAGGGGACTGCTGTCCTTGTTCAGGACCAAAATGCCATCACTGTTTAAATTGTTAATAAACTTACGAAAGCTGCGCTTAATATAGTTTAAGTTTTTAAAATAATCTAAATGCTCTCTGTCAATATTGGTAATGAGAGCGGCGTGAGGATAGTAATTCAAAAAAGCGTCCTTATACTCATCGGCCTCAATCACTAAATATTTGCTTCTCCCAAGTCGGAAATTTTTTCCGTCTAGTTGAGGAATTTTGGCGCCAACGATAACCGTTGGATCCATTTTTGATTCCAGGAGCGCTAGGGCAGTAAGGGCGGTAGTTGTGCTTTTACCGTGAGTGCCGGCTAAAGCGATTGTTGTAAAACCTTGAGTTAGCTTCCCTAGGGCTTGCGGATAGGTAAGTGTCTTTATTTTGCGACGCCTCGACTCTTTAAGCTCAGGATTATCCCTGGATGTGGCCTGAGTGTAAACCACTAAATCCGTACCCGCTTTAAGGTTATTTTTTCGATGGCCAATTTTAATTTTGGCGCCTTCATCTTTTAGCTCCTGAAGAAGGGGACTGGCGATTGCATCAGAGCCGGACACCTCCCAGCCCTGACTTAAGAAATAACGGGCTAGGGCGCTCATCCCTATGCCTCCAACTCCAACAAGGTGAACCTTCATTTTGGATTTAAACTCCTGCCCTGGGTCAATTTTGGGCTAAATTTAGGCATTTTGAGGGCAATTAGGTCAGTATATCTCATTTATTCATATTTGGCTGTGGAATTTTTTATGGGTTTCTTTGAGCTGTTTGCTTGTTAAATGAGCGTAAATCTGCGTGGCTGCTATATTTTTGTGACCAAGAAATTCTTGAATTGTTCGTATATCAACTCCTTGCGAAAGTAAATCTGTAGCAAAACTGTGGCGCATTACGTGTGGCGTAGTGTCTAAAGGGATACCTGAACGCACAGCATATTTTTTAAATGCGGTTTGGATAGTGCGATGCGAAATTCGTCTCGCATCAGCTTTTGTTTTGTAATTTCTATAAGTAATAAGAAGTGCTGGATTTGTATCAGTGCGCTCCTTAAGATATAGATTTAACCAGTGAAGAGAGCGGGAAGAAAAGTAAACTGGACGTACTCTTCTGCCTTTACCGGTAATAACAATTTCTAATTCCTCAGAAGTGTCTTTTGGGATTTTTATCTGCTCCCGGTTAAGGTTGACTAGCTCTGCAATACGCAGGCCGGTAGAGAATAATATCTCTAATATTGCGCGATCTCTTAACCCTAGGAAAGTTGATGTATCCGGTCCACCGAAGAATTTTTTTAACTGATCCTTTGTAAGAAAGCGAATTTGTTGCTCTTCTTTTTTGCGTGCCAGCTTTATCTTATCCGGGGGCAGGGAAGTGATACCCTTCTCCATGAGGTAGCTAAGCAGTGAGCGAAGGGCAATAAGATAATAGTTCTGAGTAGACCTCTTCAAAGATTTATGGCGTGAGAGATAAACTTTATATTTCCAGATATGCCCCTCTCCGATTGCTTTTGGGGTAATGCTCCCAATCTTGTTTTTCTCTAGCCAATCAAAGAAATATTTTACAAAATGTGCATAATTCTCCTGCGACTTGGAAGACAAGCCCTTTTCTATGTCCAACCAGTCAAGGAAATCGGGAACATGGCTTTTTAGAGATTCTTTCATAGCACTGACACTACCATTGCGTTTAATCTAAATTATACGCAATGCCTTTAACTACGTAAATAGGCATTGTGGATAATATTTCCCCTGCCTACCGCCTGTCTGCCGGTCAGGCAGGCGGTAGGCAGGCCTCCTCCCCTCTTTGATCTACGGCAGGAGTGATAGGCCGCCCTTCACAAACTCAACTATAAGCTGAAAGAGCTGGATAATAACTCCTACGAGGGCTTTCCCGAAATCAATACCGGTTGAGAGTAATATCTTTAGAGCGCTGATTAATGAGCTAAAATTGTTCATAGTCCCCTACAGGTAATTTTGAGGATTAAGGGTAATGCCGATAGGCACTAGGCCGTTTGCTGGTGGGATAGAGACGAATCCGGGTTGGGATTTAGAGCCCACGATCTGCCAGCCACCGGAAGGAGTAGCATAAACCCCGAAGTGGAGATGGGGACCCGTCACAAACCCGGTATCGCCTACATAACCGATTAATTGGCCCTTAGCTATTGATTGGCCAGCTTCAACTGTTGCTCCCGAAAGATGCGCATACAAACTAGACAAGCCATTACCATGATCAATCAAAATATATCTTCCATATTGATAAGACCGGCCGTTATGATCCACTCTCACTACTTGACCTTCATCGGTTGCATAAACTGGCGTGCCAATCGGCGCGCCAATATCCATTCCATTATGGGCTTGCCCCTTATAAAAGCGACCCGCCAGGGCTGTTTCGCCCCAATTTTGAGTAACTCTTATTTTGCCTCCATCTAAAGTTACTGGCCAAACAAAACTAGCAGTTTTCTTAGAGGGTAGATCAGTGGGTTTAAACCGAGTTCTAAGTTCTGCCTCAATGCGGGTGATTTCATCCAGAATTCCACGTTGTTGGGATTCTAGCTCTGTTAATTTCTTTTGGTAAAGACCTTCCTGGTTTTTCGTTTCTTTTAGTAGTTGATCTTTTTCTGTTTGCTGGTCCGCTAGGATTGATCTCCGGCTTTTCAAGTTAACATTTTCTACTTCTACTTGTGATTTTTTATCCGTGCTAAGGGTTAAGTTATTTTTAAGTTGTTCTTGAAACACCGTTAGCTCGGAGACATTTAGAGAAAGATTATTTTGAACATCACGCAGGGCTTGGATTTCAAAAAGTCCGTCAGCCAGAGTGTTGTTTTTCAATAAGACGACGAGCAGGCCCTCCCTGTCTTTTTGCTGAAGCTGGCGGAGAATTTTGGCGATCGCTTCCTCTTTACTGTCAATCTCGGTCGATACCTCCCCTAGTTCATAGCCCAGGGATTTTAGCTCCAGTCGTAATTTATCAATATTAATTTCACTCGACTTGATGCCGAGATTTACTTGATCAACTTGATAGCCCAAAGCCGCCAAGGTCTGTTTCAAGGTTTTACCCTGGCCTTGCAATTCGGTAATCTGGGACTGCGTTGCCTGGATTTTAGAATTTACCTCTTGAAGTTCACGACTCTTGTTCTGGATTGATTGCTGGAGATCTTCGGGTGCAGCTGCGAAAGCCACGCTTGCGAGAAGCCCGAAAAACACAGAAACACCAGCGAGAACGTATCGTTTACCCATTTCTTACCCTATTAACCTATATTATAGCATCAATTTTCGGTGAATGGTTAATTTTTTCCATAGCTAAATTAATCCTTTTTATCGATTCCTTTTTACCCAAAGCGTCCATAATTTCAAAAGGACTGGGGGAGGCCCTGAGGCCGGAAAGGGCCACTCGCAGGGGCCAAAGGATGTCTCCCCTGTTCTCTCTAGAGATAGCCGCCATTAAGCTTTCCTCTAAAAATTTTTGGTTGAATTTTTCTTCCGGGATGGCACTTACGAGTTCCAATGCTCTTATTAAATTAATTGCAGTTGTTGCCAAGTCCTTTTCCTTCCATTGCAGGAAGCTTACTGGATAATCTGGAAGTGTGTAGTAAAAACCGACTAGTTCTTTCAGTTCGCCTAAATTGGTGATGCGAGTTCTTACTGAATTTAGGATAGCAGGCGTCAAGAGCCATTCAGGCGGCACAAACTCTTGAGCTTGAGGGAGAATCTCTTCTACATCCAGATTTTTCAGATAGTAGCCATTTAACCAATCCAGCTTTTCCGGATTAAAAACTGCTCCCCCTTTTTGAACTCGGGCCAAATCAAACTCTTTGATAATTTCTTCCAAGTTCATAATTTCCTTGTCTTCTTTCGGGTGCCAACCGAGGTAAGCCAAGAAATTTACCACTGCTTCTTTTAAGTATCCCCTATCGATATATTCCTTAACACTTGTGTCGGCGAATCTTTTAGACATCTTGCTCCTATCGGGATTTAGAATTAGGGGCACGTGGGCAAAATGCGGCAATTTAAATCCCAGAGCTTGTGCCGCAATAATCTGGATCGGTGTGTTTGAGATATGCTCCTCTCCCCTGATGACATGAGTTATGTCCATCAAGGCGTCGTCCACCACCACCGCGAAATTATAAAGCGGCTGGTTAAAATCTTTTGCGACGATCACATCACCGATGAGCGTTGTGTCAAAACTAATTTGCCCTCTGATTAAATCCTTGAAGGTTAGTTTTGTTTCGGGCATCTTCAACCGCAGGACATAGCTCTCCCCTGCTCCGAGCTTCCCCTCAATTTCGTCTTTAGTAAGATGCCTGCACCGTCCGGAATATTTTGGCGCAAGACCCTGGGTCATCATTGCCTGCCGTTCTGCCTCCAGCTCTTCTTTGGCGCAGAAGCAATAATAAACCCACCCTTCATTAAAAAGTTTTTTGAGGTGCTCTTCGTAGAGTTCAGATCGTTCGCTCTGCCGATAAAATTCGTCCCAGTTGAGTCCCAGCCAGGTTAAAGTATTCTTTATGTCTTCTTCGAATTCCGGTTTTGACCGCTCTCTGTCGGTATCCTCTATCCGCAAAATGAAACTTCCCTGCCTACCGGCAGGCAGGCCTTTTTGCGATCGGGCAAAAAGCCAAGCAAAAAGGGCGGTTCTGGCACCGCCGATATGATGCGGTCCCGTCGGCGACGGTGCATACCGAACTCGGATTTGAGAGCCTTTCATAGTTAGTAATTATTATAAAGGTTCTTCTGGAGCTTATCTAATCAATAAAACCCCTATAGTTGCTATCGCCGCCGCAATGAATCTTCTTGATAGATGGCTGCGTTCGCGAAGAAAAATAGCTGCTAGTATAACTGTAAGAATAACTGCCGATTGAGCTATAGCCGCTAGTTGAGAAGCGGCTCCACCTTGCTGGTAAGCGAGGTAGACTGTAATTGCTGACGTTGAATAGAAAATTACAAGAATTGCCATTCGCAATAAGACATGCGGTTTTAGAAATAGCTTAATGTCTTTTATAGCTTTTGGCTTCATGGCTAGAATAAGTAGTCCTGGCAAAAGAAAAGCCAACGCTGTATAGGAGAGCGCATCTGACTGACGAAGGATAAATGTATCATTGGCAAAGGCGACTCCAAGACAGAAAGCCGAACCTAGAAGATATAAATCCCCTTTCTTAAATCTGATCGCCTCTTTTCTTAAAGAAACTAATATTATTCCTCCAAGGATTAATCCTATACCTATAACCTTAACCAGGTTGAATGATTCAC
>Ga0209515_10002461_pt1 | contig 28418 bp, 24 predicted proteins | sample Subgroupgradi54m_FD_187454 | JGI IMG/M metagenome (GOLD analysis project Ga0209515, IMG submission 187454) | Subsurface groundwater microbial communities from S. Glens Falls, New York, USA - GMW60B uncontaminated upgradient, 5.4 m (SPAdes)... ... | reverse complement strand
AATGATACGGCGACCAGGGCGATTGCGCCGGCCCACGTCATGCCGAGCGCGACCAGCCACAGTGCGACCGCTGCCATGAAGCCAAGCCATGCGCTGACAAGAAGCAATGCCGCGATCACGCCCAGCACTATCATCCACATCAACGTCAATCCGGCACGACGCGCCTCGAGCGTAATCAGTTCGAAAAAATTTCCCACCACTTGCCGCGCGGAGGCAAACGCCCCGGTGAGCGCACCGAGAAGCCCCTTCGCCGCCGGCGGAACTTCTGCGGTGGATTTCGGTGAGGTGTCCACGTGCGGCGTGGTTGCTTAGCGGATCGCGCGACTAATCAGGAAGCCGGCCGCGAGCGCGATGCCCACAGACGTGAGCGGATTCTCGCGGATGTAGTTGCGTGCGTCTTCGAGAAGCTTTTCTTGCGTGGCGTTCAGATCGCCCGCGTGCTCGTTCAGTCGCGCGGCAGCCGATTCGGCGCCAGCCGCGACGTTATCAACTGCAGTGCGCGCGAACTGCGCGGCGGCGGGAATGGCTTTACGTGCCGCGTCGTCTGCCAGGCCGGCGACCTTATCGACGATATCGCGCACATCCTGAGCGGCCTTGTTCAAGGCGGCGTTGGCTGGGGCGGTCTGATCGGAAGACGCATTGGGCGGCGTGGTGGTATTCATTGGAATCTCCTCAGTCGATACGCGAGAGCCGAAAGGACCGAACCGGCTGTCATTATGCCGGAATTTCGACGGCGAGGCAGCGAAGCCCGGTTGTCGCGCCATTTTGCGCCGCTGCTGCCTCGACCACCGCTGTTAATTTTGCGGGTGAAATGGTCCAATCAGTCCATGACTCACCCTCCTCGCAATACGCCGCAATTCGAATCGGTCACTCCTGCAGAGAACACTGCAACGCCGAACGGGCACGCGTCGTCGCGTATGCCGGTGGAGGCGCGCGGCATCGCGATGGTCATTCTTGCGACGGTTGCCATGGTCTGGGCGCTCGACTGGGCAGAAAGTTTTTTCGTGCCCCTGCTGGTTGGCATCCTGTTCGCTTACACGCTCAATCCTCTCGTCAATACGCTGCAGCGGATAAAACTCCCGCGTGTCCTTGCCACCACGGTGGTGATGATAAGCGTCCTATGTGCGCTGGTGTTCGGCGTGTATTCGCTGCGCGGTCAGGTTCAGACCATCCTCAATCAACTGCCGAGCGCGAGCGCCAAACTCACCGCCGGGCTCGCGAGCCTGCGCCAAAGTCAGAGCCGCACCATGCAAAAGGTGCAGAACGCCGCGCGCGCGTTCGAGAACGCCACGAAACCCGCGGCCGCAACGCCGCCGACGCCGCCGCCGCCCCGGACACCGAATCCGGAGGCGGAGGCGGACGCCCCCAACAGCGCCGATGCCACACCCCACACCACGACACCGTCTCCCGCACAACCGGTGCAAGTGGTGCTCGAGCAGTCCTCATCCAAGCTGGGCAGCTTTCTGTGGGCGGGCTCGATGGGGGCTATTGGTTTTTTCGGTCAGTTCGTGATGGTCAGTTTTCTGATTTTCTTTCTGCTGCTTAACGGCGACACCTTCAAACGCAAGATCGTGCGTATCGCGGGGCCGTCGATGTCAAAAAAGAAAATCACGATAACGATTCTCGACGACATCAACCAATCGATTCAGCGCTACATGTTCATGCTACTGACCACGAACATCATGGTGGGCCTTGTCAGCTGGATCGCGTTTCGCCTGATCGGTCTCGACAACGCTGGCGCCTGGGCCGTGGCAGCCGGCGTCTTTCACCTTATTCCGTACTTCGGTCCCGCAGTCACGGCTGGCGCGACGTTCATGGCGGCGTTCATTCAGTTCGATTCGTTTTCCACCGCGCTACTGGTCGCCGGCGCCTCGCTGCTGATCGCCACCCTCGTCGGCACCTTCGTCACCACCTGGATGACCGGACGCATCGCGAAGATGAACACAGCCGCGGTTTTCATCTCGCTGCTGTTCTGGGGCTGGCTCTGGGGCGTGTGGGGCATGCTGCTCAGCATTCCCATCATCGTCATCATCAAGGTGGTGTCGCAGCAAGTGGAGCCGCTGCATCCGGTGGCGGAATTACTGGGGGAATGATCCCTAACACCTGCCTCGGTCCGGGAAAGTTCCGTCGACGTAGTACCACACCCCGTCCTCGCGAACGAAGCGACTTATTTCATGCAGCCGGTGTTGCCGTCCCACGATGCGATGACGTGCGACAAATTCCACGGTCGCGTGATCGGAATCGATCGCTACATGGCGCTTGATACTCAACCCCAGCCACTCGGGTTGCGGCGTCTCGCCAAGAGCGAGGTCTGCCGGACGCGTCGACACATGCCAGGTCCGCAAGAGATAATCGGTCAACTGAAGGACATAAGCGCTATACCGCGAGCGCATCAGAGTCTGCGCATCCGGCGCCGCGGTTCCTTCGTGATACGGACGACAACACTCGCCATATTGCCGTTCACCGCTGCAAGGGCAAGCGTGTCGTTCAGACATGAATCATTTCACGCTCTCGATCAACGTCTGCGCCGCCGCTGGCGCGCGAACCTTGGCGCCGGAGATGAAATAGACGAAGGCGTCGCCGCGCTCCGCCCAGCCTTTGGCGCGTTCGGCCCAGCGGTCGAGGTCGGCGGACTTGTAGCCGGTCTTGATGTTTTCCCTGGTGCGCATCAATCGCGCGTAGGTAAAGTCGGCGGTCGGCTCATCGATCGTCGGAAACTCGTCATCGTCGAGGAAAACAATCGCGACTTTGTATCGGCGCGCCAAGTCGTAAAATTCTGAATCTCTGAAACTGGCATTGCGCACTTCGAGCGCATGGCGCAGCGGCAGGCCATCGATCTCGCGTGGCAACAGCTTGAGAAATGCTTCCATGTCCCCGGCATCGAACGCTTTTTCATCTGCGAATTGCCAATTGATCGGCCCCAGCCGTTCGCGTAGCTCGCTCAGGCCCTGACCGACGAAACGCGTAATCGATTCGCCGGCGCCGGCCAATTGCCTGCGGTGAGTGCACAGGCGCCACGCCTTCACTGAGAAGACGAAGCCCTCCGGGGTGGCGTCCCGCCACTTGACCCAACTTGCCGGCTTGAACGTCGAGTAAAAGGTCGCATTAATTTCGATAGCGGTGAGCTGACCGCTGGCGAACTCAAGCTCGCGCTTGTGCGCAAGCCCATCGGGATAGAAGACCCCGCGCCACGGCGCGTAGGTCCAGCCACCAATGCCGACGTAGATTTTTCGAGCGTGTTTCACAGATATACGTGTGCCCGGTGCCGCCCCCTGCGGAGCATCTCCCGCTGCCGCCGCAAAATCAACACTGGCCAAACCCGGCCCATGGCTTATCTTCATATATAGATAAAAAATATGCGTGGAAACTCGTGACGAACTCCCCTCCTCCGCCCGGCAACATGCTGGACGGCATCGAAGTCGTGGAACTGTCGGAAGTCGATCTCGATTTCGCTATCGAGGAGATGTTTGGGCAGGGTGCGGTGCGCTCGCTAGAAACGACCAGCACGGAACTGGCGGACGTCGAGGAAGTGCGCGCGCTCGAACTCTTCCGCGGCCTCAGCAAGGACGAGCTCGGCAAACTCGCCACCTGCTGCCAATCGATTCAGGCCGTGCCCGGCTACGTGCTGGTGACGCCCGGACGAATCAACACCAAAGTCTTCTTCGTCGTCGAGGGGCAACTGCGCGCCTATGCGCCGACCAACGACAGACGACCGGTGGCGCTCGTCGATGTCGGCCATTCTACCGGCCTGCGCTCGGCGCTCACCCTGCAGCCCTCGGAGCATGCCGTGATCGCAACGGAAATCTCCGATGTCCTGGCGATCGAAGTCGCGGTGCTCGATGAACTGAGTAAGCGTGTCCATTCGTTCGCGTCCAACTACACCGCGCTGCTAGCAAGCTATGTGCGAGGCGACAACTGCCTGTATGTCGGCGCTCGCTCGCCCAGGAACGAGACGCGACAAGGTTATGTCGACGAACTCACGCTGCTGCACAACCAGCACTGGCTCACCACGATGCTGCCGCGGCTGGTGGCACGGTTTCGGCTGGTCGACAAACCGCTCGCTGTGGTCGCCTTTGCCATCGATGGCCTCAACCAGATAGCGAAGGAACACGGAACCGCCTCGGGCCTGCATGTGTTGCAGGTGCTCGGCCTTTGGATGCTCGACCAAACGCGCCCGACCGACATCCTGGCGATCAACAAAAGCGGTCATGTGTTCGCATTCCTTCCCGATTGCGATCTCGACGCCGCACACCTGCTCGCCGACAGACTGAAGACGGCCATCCAGGCCGTGACTATCTCACTCGCCTCGCCGAAAGCGCCGCAACCAATCGCGGTCACCCTCTCCGTCGGCATCGCCGCGCTGGAGAAGGGAATGAAGGAAACCGACTTCGTGAGCAAGGCCGAGGCACTGATTCGGAAATCCATCAAGCTCGGCGGGAACCAGCTGAGCGACACGCTGTAACGCGAAATCAGATAGCGACTGCTGTGTCAGTGTTCTCTACGGGTAGCTGGCCTACAAATCCAATCAGACAACGTGACGACCAACAGTACCCGTGGGAACTACTGAAGACCTCAAATTGTGCGGCTGCCAATCCTAACCAAACGGAAGCCGCATGACCTTCCAGAACTCATTCGAGCCTGGATAGGCCGCCTGATCCACCACGCCGAGCCTGGCCGGCAGCCGGCCGGGGTTATACCGGAATGTGCCAAAGGCGATATCGAGTAACGACAGCGCCACGGCGTAGTTCTTGGATTCGGCGACATCGGCGCGGTGATGAAACCGATGCAGCTCGGTGCCGACGAAGACATAGTTGAACCATCCCGCGCGCAGGTCAACGTTGCAATGCGCCACCAGCCCTTGAAGCGTAATGACGACATTTACAAGCAGCACCGTTTCGGCGCTCGCTCCCAGATAATAGAGCGGCAGAAGCGTCGCGACACCACGCACGATCAAACCGTTAATGGGATGTCCGGCCGGATGCATCAACACATAGACACGATCGGGAAGATGGTGCGCAACGTGGATACGCCACAGAAAGCGGCCGAGTCGGCCGCCGAGTTCGTGGCTCCATCGATGCTGCCAATATTGCAAAAAATCTACCGCCAACAACGCCGCCGGAACGCCGGCATAGAGTGGCCACTCGGTGAGCGGTCCGGGATTGTTGTTCGTAAGCCGAATCGACGCGAGCGCAAACACGGCGTTGACCGCGGCAATGGTGATAGATCCGGCAGCGAAGTACTTCAGGTCGCGCCGAAACGATCGCCACGTCATGCGCCATTGCTCCCGAAGCGGAAATGCAAATTCGAGCGCCATGAGCACCGCCACCGTCAGAAGGAGAAACGTCGGGTAGAAGGTCGAGTAATTCCACCCGAGCATGATCGATAACAACGCACCGCCCACTCCTGCCACAAAGAGTATCGGCCACGTTAACCACGTCACGATCCACGGCGCCGTCTGACACCGCGGAATCGAGGCGCCATCGACTGGCGCCTCAACATGGGGCCTCGGCATTTCACGCTGCGCCGTGACGACGATCTCGTTCGTCATTGTTTTCCCTAACGGCTGAACGGCACTGGAAGATGTGACGGGGCTCGGGTACCCCGTCACATTTTCTTTGAGCCACTATGGGTCTATTTATTCATTGCGGAATCGGGCGCTGGCATCGAACCCTGAACCGCCGGTTTGTCATAGCCATACCCTGGGGAGCAACCGTGATGACGCCATAGGCCGCAAAAGGCAACAGTCAGGACCAGAATCACCAGCAGCGCCTTACCCACGCAGCCGCCCCATCCACAGCAGAAGCGCCCCATGCGTCCCGTTCCACAGCGTCCCAACATCTGCTCCTTTCTGGTTTCAGCCCGAAGTTTTTCGTCCTCGATAATGCGTTCTTTTTCCTGTTCAGTGAGTGCCATAGTTTTCGTCCGTTGTTTAAGTGCCGCGAGGAACGACGTCCCTCGCTGAGGGCTTTATACGTGGCGACCGCGGTGAAAGCTTTTCAGCGTTGTTTCATTCTGTAACAAGTTGTAACAGTGCCGCTGCGCGACCCGGGTTGCGCTACTATCTGGATATTCCTGATCGACAACCATGACCTTCGCAACTAAGAAAATAATCCTGGTCATCGACGATGACGAGAAGCTCGGCAAGCTGCTGAAGAGCTATCTCGCCCAGTTCGAGATACAGGTGACTGCAACGGCTGACTCCGACGAGGGGCTGAGTGCATTGCACAGGCTCAAACCGGACCTGGTGATTCTCGACGTGATGCTGCCGGGCAAAGACGGCTTCGAGGTCTGCAAAGAAATTCGCCGACTGTCGAACACGCCGATCATCATGCTGACCGCGCGCGGAGACCTTACCGACCGCGTCGTCGGCCTGGAAGTCGGCGCCGACGACTACTTGAGCAAGCCGTTCGAACCGCGTGAACTGGTGGCACGCATACAAAGCGTGCTGCGGCGCGCCAACGCACAAGCGACTCCCGCCACGATCTATCGATCCGACGGCCTGGTCGTGAATCTTGAACAACGTGCCGCAACGCTCAAAGACAGAGACTTGAATCTCACCACCACGGAGTTCGCCGTGTTGGCGCTATTCATGGAGAACGCCGGCACGGTCATGAGCCGCGACCGGATCATGGACCATCTGCGTGGCATCGAGTGCGACGCCTTCAACCGCTCCGTCGACATCGCCATGAGCCGGTTACGCAAGAAACTGGGCGACTCCGCCGAGCGGCCGAGATTTTTCAAGACGGTGTGGGGCGAGGGTTATCTCTTTATCGGAAAGGTGATGTCGCATGCGTCGTAACGAAAAAACTTGCGCCCCCTGTGCGCCACCCAATCCGTGGGGGCCGCGCTGCCCCTGGGGAATGCATGGCGGACGCCGTCCTCCACGACACTGGTTCTTTTTCCGTATTTTCCTGCTGCTGTTCGTCGCAGTTTTCCTTGCACTGATTGTGACGCTGGCAGTTTCCGACGATGGCATTTCAGTCCATCGGTTTTTTCATTTTCTGCTCTGCACCGCTTTGATCCTGTTCGTCTGCTTTTTTGTTCTGCGCTGGATGTTCAGCCCGATGCGCCGGCTGATGCACGGCGTACAGGAAATTTCCAACGGCAATCTGAATTTCAAATTCGAGGCCGGATCGCGCGGCGAGGTGACGTACCTTGCCGAGACATTCAACGTAATGGTCGAACGCGTGCGCGAAATGGTGCAATCCAAATCGCAGCTGCTGCTCGATGTGAGTCATGAACTCCGCAGTCCGCTGACACGTCTCAAGGTGGCGCTGGAAATGGTGCCCAAACACCGGCTCAAGAACGCCATGCTGCAGGACATCGTTGAAATGGAAACCATGCTGGCGGAGATCCTGGAAACCGAGCAGCTGCGCAGCGATCACGGCAAGCTCGCGCATAAACCGCTAGATATCGGCGCTGTCGCGGCTGACCTCGTCAAAAAATACCGTGAGCGTAAACCGGGCGTGAAGTTGCTAGCGCCACGACAGAACCTGCAGATCAACGCCGACGAAGCGCGCGTCAAAACGGTACTCCAGAACGTTTTGGAAAATGCGCTGAAGTATTCTGCGCAACAGAAACGGCCGGTGCAGATGAGCGTCGAAGCACACAAGGCACACGTCGTGGTGACCATTCAGGATTTTGGCGTCGGCATCCCTGACGACGAACAGGAAAAGATCTTCGAGCCGTTCTACCGCGTGGACAAATCGCGCACCAAAAAAACCGGTGGCTACGGCCTGGGTTTGAGCCTGTGTCGCGAGATCATGCAGGCCCACGGCGGGGAGATTGCGTTGCAGAGCAAGTCTGGAAAAGGAACGAAGGCGGTATTGACGTTCCCGAAGTAAGCCCCGTGTCCCCGCCACCGCGGACTACGCAGCCGTGGACGCACATCAAACCAGCACCCGGCGTGTCCCCTTAAAAAACCGATGGATTCGTTTCTCTATTCGTGAATCGATCATCTTTTCCGGTCGCTTGCCTTCCGAACAGCGAAGTCGCGGGGTCGTGCCAAACAGACGGTAGATCAGCGGGCGCTCCGTAGGCGGTGCATCCCGTAGCGCCAAGGTGAGGGCAGCGCAGATTAGCAAGCGCCGCCTCATGCTCCGCATCACTTTTGATTGGAAGCCTTGCCATCTCTTCGGTGGAGGTCGTTACTGGCCCACAACAGTCATGACACCCAGGCCTACACTCGAACGACGGGGTACGTTCCCGAAAGAACTGGATTTTCTGACTGTTGCTCGTCATCGAAGTCATCGCTTGAGAGTTTGCTTCTCGCCTTGCATGCCACCCGCATTTTATTCAGCCATTGTTCGCAATCACCGAAAGCGTCAGCGATTTATACAAACCGAGCTCTTTCTTCGTGAAACACGAAAAGAACTCGTCATCGGCATTCTCGATAGCGACAATCGCTTTTCCGGTTACCTTTTTCCCGCGCGCAGTAAACTCAACGTCTATAGCCCTGCTATCTGCATCGGATGGTTTTCTTGTGACGAGCCCATCCTCCTCCAGCTTTCTAACAGATTTCGAAACCGTCATTTTATCTATTTTCGAATGTTCGACTAAATGAGCCTGCGTCATCGGCTCGTCGTTTTCCTCGAACCACTTCAATGACGCCAGAATCGCGTACTGTGTTTGCGTTATTCCAAATTCTCCTAACGTTGCGGAAAGCTTTTGTTGCCACAGCGCAGTGATCTTCCAGAGCAGGAAGCCTGCGCTATCGTCGGCTTTCTCATATTTAAAGGGAGAAGCCTTAGCCATTTCTGGCCCGCTCTATCAAGCTCTCTGTTTGATCTTTCAGTCCGTTGGCCACATCTTCTGCGACGAGCTTGCGCCAGATAAACGACAATGGACCCTCAATGCTCATCGACGTCTTTATCTCGAGTTCGTCGCCGTGGTTTATGAATTCATGCGATCCGTACATTTTTGCCAGCGGAAACCGCGTCAGATCGGTAAACACCCTACCGGGGTCCACCTGAATGAGCTCGATGTTCACCTTTGGACCACCCTTGGGCTTAAGCAGAAAGCGGTTACCAACCTTGAACTCGCCTTCCAGTTTTGCGTACTCGATATCGGTCTGCCACGTGTGCCACTGATTCACATCCGCCCAGACTTTCCATACCTGATCGGCCTTGAGTCCCTTCACTTTCTTACTGAACGTCTTGGTCCACATGATTTTCTCCCGGTTGTGACTGACGGGATTATCGTAAACCGGTTTACTATATTTGGCAAGGGGGGTTAACGGGATTGGCTCGTGGTATGCGGCCATCGGGCAACCCGAGCGCGGGTACATAACGAACAGCACAATCCCGTGCCGTATCCAGCCCGGTTACTGCTCAGTACGACTTGTAGGCGAGAAACTTGCCGGACATGACGATCTTCACGCGGTCTCCTTTCGGGTCGGGCTCGCGCGTCATGTCCATACTGAAATCGATCGCGCTCATGATGCCGTCGCCGAACTCCTCGTGTATGAGTTCCTTGATCGTGGCGCCGTAGACGTTGACCAGTTCATAGAAGCGATAAATGAGCGGGTCGGTGGGAACAGTAGTCGGCAGCGAGCCCTTGTACGGCACCACTTGCAGCAACTGCACCGCTTCGGTCGAGAGTTCAAAAAACTTCCCTACCGTTTCGGCTTGATCCTTGGTGAACGTCATCTGCCCGAGACAACCCGCAGTCACCCACTCCTTACTCTTACCGACCGCCTTGGCCACATCGCTCCACTGGATGCCCTTCTTGATCTTGGTGGCGATGATTTGCTCGGTCACATCATTGCGATTCATTTTTTTCTCCGTTGCAAATTAAATGTTCAGCAATTGCGGAAGTCATCAGCACTTACCATGCCACGATCACAACGTGTCGCACATTCCCTGTTTCCCGGTTTATTCTGCGGGTGCCATCGTTCTGGCCTCAACGAGACTGACCGCTTCGGTGCACGCACAAGGGCCCGTGCACCGGAATGAATGCGCAACAGCGCACCACTGATTACGGTTGATGTGCGCGCGCGGCGTAATCGTGCCACGTGCTCTGCCCCACCCGCGGCGTGCCGTCGTAGTGACGCAGCGCCATGTTGCCGAACATGCGCAGGACCGCCTCGCCGAATGCGCCGCCCGCGGTATAGAACGTGTTCGCCAGGGAGCAGGTATCGCTACTACCGCTGCATGGGCACCCATCAGCGACGGCGCCGTCGAGGTAATCGCGATTCAGCCACCAGATCACCGCTTCGAAACCGTGGGTCTGCGCTTCGCCGAGAAGCCAGTTCAGGTAGTTGGCGTGTTCGGTGTCATTGGCCATCGCGGTGGTATAGATGTCAGCACCGCACACGCCGCTGCCACCATGCGAATAGGTTTGGCGCATTCGCACTGCCGCCCAGCCGGTCTCAGCGATCCATATCTTTCGCTGTGTCGCGCCCTTCACGATTGAGAACGTATCGGTCGGATACGAAAATGAAAACTCCGGATGAAACTTCCACTCGATCGGATAGCTCGAGAAGGCAATCCGGTCGCCCGGTATAGAAAGCGCTTCCGTGAGCCGCTGCGAAAAACAATTCGTCAGACTCACGCCGCCGGAACATGCGGCGGCGGGATCGGATATACCGTACATGTATCCGAGCTGGAACGTGGGAAACACGATCAGATTGGGGAACGCGGCCTTGATGGCGTTGTGCACATCGGTGTACCACGCAATCCACGCCGCTTTGTCCGCGGCCGAGCAACTGGAGAACTGGATGTTTATCTCGGCCGCCGGACTCATATACTTTGGCTGCACGAGGTTAATGGCATAGGTCGCATAGCGGATATACGCCGTCTTGTGCGCGGCGGCGTCGGGGTCCGTCGCGAATGAATAGCAACCGTTGCCGACTGTCGGAGCCCAGTGCGCAACCGGGTCGCCATTTGCAGCCACGCTCGGCGCGAGCGTTTTGCGATCGCCCAGCGGCGACAGCGCGAGATAGAGCGTCTTGCCGGTGGCGCGGGAGTTGGCAGCGAAGCTGTTCCACTTGGTCACCCAAGCGGCCGGCAACGTAGGATTCGGTCCGGTTGCAAACTCGGTCCACGGCACGCCCCAGAAGTCATCGATATGGACCGAGAGCAGATCCTTGTCGTCCATGTTCTCGAAGCGCCAGTCGGGGAACGCCGTGGCCGTGGCAAAGAAAGGCGTCGTGCCCATATAAAAGGACCGCGTGGGCGAGGTCGAATCGCCGCCGGACCCACCACCGGAGCTGCCACCGCAGGCAAACAGGAAAAATCCGAGCATGCTGAGCCCGAGCACCGCCAGCCGCGATCGATTCTTATTCTTCTGCATGGTTCCCCCTACCCGAAGTCGATGGCACTTTAACCACCTCGCGCCTGCCGGACCAGTATCTGGCCCAGCGCGCCTCCACCGACGGTAAAACCGGTCCGACCACCGGAGCGCAGGCACGAACCGGAGGGTCGGGTTACAATAAGCGATCGCCAACTACCCAGCCAGCCATGTCGCACGATCCATTAAGTAACGTCAACGTCGCCGCCCAGGAACTACTGCCGACCCCGCACGATGTCATTTCCGCCCTGCCGCTCAGCGCCAAGGCCGAAAAGACCGTTCTCCAGGGCCGTGAGGCGGTTCGCCGCATTCTCGATCGGGAGGACCCGCGGGTGTTTGTCGTGGTCGGGCCGTGCTCGATTCACGACATCAAGGCCGCGCACGAATACGCCGAGAAGCTCAAGGGCCTCGCCGATGAAGTCGGCGACACGCTGCAGATCATCATGCGCGTCTACTTTGAAAAGCCGCGCACCACGGTCGGCTGGAAGGGTCTGATCAACGATCCGTTCATGGACGACTCGTTCCACATCGAGAAGGGCCTGTACCTCGCGCGCGAACTGCTGCTGCACCTGTCCGAGCTCGGGCTGCCAACCTCGACCGAGGCGCTCGATCCGATTTCGCCGCAATATCTCGGCGACCTCATTACCTGGACTGCTATCGGCGCACGCACGACCGAATCGCAGACGCACCGCGAACTCGCGAGCGGCCTGTCCACCCCGCTCGGCTTCAAGAACGGCACCGACGGTAACCTCGACATCGCCATCAACGCGCTGCACTCGGCCTCGGCGCCGCACCATTTCCTCGGCATCAACCAGAAAGGCCAGTGCGCCGTCATCCGTACGCGCGGCAACCGCTACGGTCACGTGGTGCTGCGCGGCGGCAACGGCAAGCCGAACTACGACTCGGTGTCGATCGCGCTCGCCGAACAAGAACTGACCAAGGCCAAGCTGCCGCTCAACATCGTCGTCGACTGTTCGCACGGCAATTCCAACAAGGACCCGGCGCTGCAGGCGCTGGTCGCCGATAACTGCGCCAACCAGATCGTGGAAGGCAACCGTTCCATTGTCGGACTAATGCTGGAAAGCAACCTCGGTTGGGGTAATCAGAAAATCCCGGCTGACCTGAAGCAGCTTAAGTACGGCGTGTCGGTCACCGATGCCTGCATCGACTGGGCGGCGACAGAGAAGTTACTGCGCTCGATGCGCGATAAGCTTAAGAATGTTCTACCGCGACGCGAAGCGCCGGCGCAGCACATCGTCGGAACTCCGAAACAGCGTACCGCGTAAACACCCCACAGCCTCGCCCTCTTCTCCCGTTGGGAAAGAGAGCGAGCGCTTCAATCTCCTCTCGAGGCACCGGCCGTCCGAAGCACGCACCGCGGCGGCGGCTCTGCACATTAAATCTTCTGCTTTCTCGCAGCCGCGCCCGGTGAAACCGGCTGCACCACGCGCCGTCTAACGCCTTATGTCGACGTGGCGCCGCGCGCGCCAGATCGATTTAGATAATTCATTCGCATCGCCTCCACCCGGCCATGCGACCATATTTTTCAAGGAGCAGATCATGCGTTTTGCACTTCCGCCGCTTCCGTACGCCTATGATGCGCTCGAACCGCACCTCTCACGACGAACCATGGAGCTCCATCACCAGAAGCATCATGCCGGATACGTTTCGAAACTGAACGACCTTATCGAAGGCACGGACTATGCCAGGCTGACGCTCGAGGAAATCATCCGCAAGTCAGCCGGACGGCACGGGCACCAGGCCGTGTTCAACAACGCCGCCCAATCCTGGAACCACACGTTTTTCTGGCACAGCATGAGCAAGCGCGCCAATGGCGAGCCGGTCGGTGCTCTCGCCGCCAAGCTACGCGATGCCTTCGGCAGTTTTGCCGAATTTAATCGCACGTTCGTACAATCGTCCGTCAATCAGTTCGGTAGCGGCTGGGCGTGGCTGGTGTGGGATCACGAACGGCTCGCCGTGGTGAGCACGCACGACGCGGAAACCCCGCTCGCCAACGGCAAGATCCCGCTGCTGGCTTGCGACCTGTGGGAGCACGCGTACTACCTGGACTACCAGGATCGGCGCAAAGACTTCGTCGAAAAATTCCTGACGCACCTGGTGAACTGGGATCACGTAGCGTTGCGCCTCGAGCAGGCACCGAAACTGGAAGTGGTGCAATAAACCGGCGGGCCGCGTGGACGCCACAACGACGCCGTTTTACGATCGGCGCTTGGCGCGCGCCGTCGGGCGCGCCTGCCACGGGTCGTCGGGCCACGGATGCTTGGGATATCGGCCCTTGAGTTCTTTTTTCACCTCGGCGTAGGTCCGCTCCCAGAAACCGCGCAGGTCCTGCGTGACCTGGATCGGACGCCGCGCGGGTGACAGCAGGTGCAATGTGACTGGCACCCTGCCCCAGGCGACGCGTGGCGTATCGGCCAGGCCGAACATTTCTTGCAGCTTTACTGCCAGCACCGGCGCCTCGCCCGGTGTGTAGGCGAGACGAATGTGCGAACCGCTTGGCACTTCGACGTGCGCCGGCGCACCCTCATCAAGCCGTTGCTGTTGTTTCCAATCCAGGCGCGCCTTGAGAATCTCAGCCAGATCCAGCCGCGTCAGATGACTGCGGCGCGTGATGCCATCGAGATAAGGGCCGAGCCAATCGGCCAGCGTTGCGGCGAGTGCCGCATCGGAGACGTCGGGCCACTCTTCTTCCGGACACCAATGCCGCAGCGCCAGGACGCGCGCCTGCCATTCGCGTATCGCCGGCATCCACGGCAAAGCATCGAGACCCATGCGCTGGATGCCCTCTAGCATTGCCGTGCGCATCGCCTCCGGATCGGCTTTGGTCAACGCGGCGCTGTCGAGCACCAGCTCACCGAACCGTTGTTCGCGGCGGGTGATCACCGCCTGCTCGGCCTCGTCCCAACGCACCACGTCTTGCGCCCGCACATGTGTCGGCAGATAACGACGCAGCTCATGCAGATCGACCGGTGCGGCGAGATAAATAGAGCCTTCCACATCCCCGGCATCGAGGCTGGCAGCGACCAACGTCGCTGGCCGGCGCATTTCCTTGTCCGGCAATTTGGCGCCGCGTCCTGACGACAACAGGTAGCGGTTGCTTCCCGTCGAACGCGCCATCGCGACGCGATCCGGATAGGCAAACGCAAGCAGCACGCCCGCCATCGCCGCATCGTCGTCCTGCTGTTCGATGCGCAGCAGCCGGCGGAATTGCGACGCCGCCTGCTCGGCGCGCTGACAGCCGTTGGCGTCGGCGCTGTGCGCCTGCACACCGGCGCGCCCGCGGCGGCGAAAGTCGCGCAATGCATCGAGCCGCAAACCGAAATCACCGTTGCGACGCGCGTCGCCCGTAAGCACGTCGCGCTCCGACAGCAGCGCCGCGATATCGCACGCGAGCGATGCGCAACCGAGACGCTGCGCCTCATACAACATGTGCGCCAGACGCGGGTGCAGCGGCAGCGCCGCCATGGCGCGCCCGGCGGCGGTGATATTGCCGGCCGCGTCGAGCGCATCCAATCCGGCCAGCAGCTCGCGCGCCTGCGCGAACGCGGCAGCAGGTGGCGGATCGAGCCAGGCAAGCGTGGTCGCATCACGCACGCCCCACGACGCCAGGTCGAGCGCCAGCGGCGCGAGGTCGGCGCTGCGAATCTCCGGGATAGAGTGCGCGATGAGCCCGCGCTGCACTGACTCGCCCCACAGCCGGTAACACACGCCCGGTGCCGTGCGCCCGGCGCGACCCGCACGTTGCTCGGCCGATGCACGCGAGATGCGTTGCGTGACCAACCCGGTCAGTCCGCTTGCCGGATCGAACTGCGGCACGCGTGCGTAGCCGGAATCGACGACGATACAGACGCCGTCGATGGTGAGACTGGTTTCTGCGATCGGCGTTGCCAGCACGACCTTGCGCCGCCCCGCCTGTGCCGGCTGGATGGCGCGATCCTGCGCCTCGAACGGCAGATCACCGTACAGCGGCAGGACCTCGACCGTGCGATCCACCATGTTCTGTAACAACGTCTGCGTGCGGCGGATCTCCCACGCGCCCGGCAGAAACGCGAGCACGTCGCCTTGATGTTGCGTGAGCGCTTCTGAAATCCTGGCGCTCATGACTTCCGGCACGCGCGCATCGTTGCTCACCGCGGCGTAGCGAACCTCGACCGGGAAACTCCGGCCCTCGCTGCTGACAATTGGCGCGTCGTCGAGCAGTTGCGCCACGGCCTGCCCGTCGAGCGTGGCCGACATCACCAGCAGTTTTAAGTCCTCGCGCAGATTCCGGCGGCTATCGAGCGTGAGCGCCAGCGCCAAATCCGCATGCAGGTGACGTTCGTGAAATTCGTCGAAGATAACGAGGCCGACGCCCTCGAGCGCCGAATCGCTCTGCAACCGGCGCGTAAGGATGCCTTCGGTCAGCACCTCGATGCGGGTACGCGCCGAGACTTTGGAATCGAATCGAATCCGGTAACCGACGGTCTCACCAACACGCTCGCCACGTAGCGACGCCATGCGCGCGGCCGCGGCACGCGCCGCCAGTCGACGCGGTTCCAGAATCAGAATCGAACGACCGGCGAGCCACGGTTCCTCGAGCAGCGCGAGCGGCACGTAAGTCGTTTTGCCGGCGCCGGGCGGCGCCTGCAGCACGACCGATGCATGCGCGGCGAGCTTGGCGCGCAACTCCGGCAACACCGCTTCGATAGGCAGTGCGGTCATGGGGCAAGTGAATGGGACAATGGCGAGGACGTCATGATGACGCAGCGAGTCTACCATGTACGCCGAGGTTGAGCCGCCGGCGTCGCGTGCCTGTAAAGTGCACAGCCTTTGCAGCCGGTCGCGGCTGCGCGCAACGACGCACGGCCGACGCGGGCCGGTGGAAATGCCGCCGCCCGCGGATGTACGCTTGGGAGCCCCACAATTTTCCGTGGCCGGTGTAACGACGACACGGCATTGTCGGTGCGCGTTCCTTTCAGCCTATTGCGACTGGCGACACGGTCTCGCAGACATTACTATCCCCCATGCAGTCACCGAACTGAACACCGACGACGTGGAAAGATAACTTTCGTGGAAACCGCCCGCCGACTCACTACCTCCGATGGCGTCGCATTGAGCTATCGACTCTGGCGCCAGAACGGCCAGCGTCCGCTGTTGGTGCTGCTGCACGGCATGGCGAGCAACCTGACTCGCTGGTCGGAATTCGTAGAGTATACGAGCCTCAAGGAACGCTTCGACATCCTGCGCGTGGATTTACGTGGCCATGGGGAATCGTTCACGCGCCGCGGCATCCGCATGGAGCAGTGGTGTCAGGACCTTGAGGCGATTCTTGATGCGGAGAGATACGAGCGCGCGATCTTTGTCGGCCACAGCCTCGGGGCGAATGCGGCGCTCCATCTCGCGACGCGCTGCCCGGCACGGGCGGCGGGGCTCGCGCTCATCGACCCGGTGTTCACGCGCGCGCTGCGCGGCGCTCCGCTCCGCATTCACCAGATGCGCGCCATTGTGCTTGCGCTCATCGCCGTCATCCGGTTTTTCAACTGGCTCGGGCTCCATCGCCGGCACATCCCTAACCGCGATCTGCGCGCACTTGATGAAGAGGTACGGGTACGGTTACTGGAAACGGGCAACGCCAAGGACTTCGTCAAGCGCTATACCTCACCCCTCGCCGATTTGAAATTCTTCTCCACGGCGAACTACTTGCAGGAATTTATTGAGCTCACGCGCCCGGTGCCGCCCGCGGACAATCTACCCGTACCGATGCTGGCGCTTATTTCCAGGGCGGTCACCTTCACCGACACCGAGGCGACGCTTGCGGCGCTGGCGCACTACCCCAACTGCCGCATCGCGATGCTCGGCGCATACCATTGGCCACTGACGGAAAAGCCGGTGGAGGTAAGGCAGGAAATCGAGCAGTGGTGCATGCAGCTGCTCGCGCACACCACCTGAAAGAATATTTACATCTACTTGTTGTCGCCGGACCAGTTGTAACCACGCACCACACCCTGGCGATCGAACTTGATCTGAAGCAGCTTGAGGTGCGCATCCGGCATATTCGGTAAGCGCCCGCCGCCATAATAATACGTCCACTCCTCCATGCGGTCGCCGCTCGAATCCACGACGATGCCGGAACTGGTCGGGGCGCCGAGCCATCCACGCACCTGCGTCTGCGTCGTCTTGCCGTGTTCAACCTTGGACGCAAACGTCTGCAGATCGAAATCACGACCGATGTTGACGGTGCTGCAGGCAGCGAGTGCCGACAACGCAAACAGAACGACTAGGTACTTGCGCATAAGTCCTCCTTGTTTTAGTTATGTGTCACCCTCGCCATCCGACGAGGGCGACACATCACGCATATCAAGACAACTTGACGGTAATAAACAGGCGACCGCCGCGGCGGATGATGAGCAACAAGGTATCCTCGCTCTTACCGAGCTTGTTCGCTAGGTTTCGATAATCGTTTACGTTACGCACGGCTTTACGATTGATCTCGACGACGACATCGCCCGCTTCGACCCCCGCCGCCGCGGCGGGGCTTTCTTCGGAGACCTCTGTCACCACGACGCCGGCGGTACCCTTCGGCAACCCGAGTTGATCGGAAATTTCGCGCGTCACGTTCCTTACCTCGACGCCGGCAAGTGCGGTGCTCTTTGCGTCCTCGGTGGCCGGTTCGTTTTCGGTGCGCTGCATGTCCTTCGGCTGTTCGGTGATTTTCAGATCCACCGTCGTCGGCTTTTTGTCGCGCAGCAACTCCACGCGGACATTCTTTCCAACCGGAGTTCCCGCCACTATATTACGCAACACGGATGGACTTTCCACCGGCTTGCCGTCGAACGCCGTGATGACGTCACCGCTTTGGATGCCGGCCGCGGTCGCGGGACTTTGCGGCATTGCCTCGCTGACCAGGGCGCCGCGCGTATCCTTGAGGCCGAACTGTTTGGCGATCTCCGGTGTCACCGGTTGAATAGATACGCCGAGCCAGCCGCGCACTACCTTGCCGCTCTTGATCAGACTCTGCATCACCGAACGGGTCATGTTCGCCGGTACCGCAAAGCCAATACCCATGTAACCGCCGGAGCGCGAAAAAATGGCGGTGTTGATGCCGATCAGTTCGCCGCGCGCGTTCACGAGCGCGCCGCCGGAGTTGCCAGGATTAATGGCGGCATCGGTCTGGATGAAGTCTTCGTAATCGGAAATACCGACGTTCGAACGCCCCACCTGGCTCACGATACCCATGGTGACGGACTGGTTGAGCCCGAACGGATTGCCGATGGCGAGCACGTATTCGCCGACGTCGAGTTTGTCGGAGTCGCCCCACGGGATCGTCGGCAGATCCTTGCCGTCGATCTTGATCACCGCGATATCGCTTTTCGGATCGCTGCCGACGACCTTGCCCTTGAACTCGCGCTTGTCGCCGAGCAATACCTTGATCTCATCGGCCTTGGCGACCACGTGATTGTTGGTCACGATGTAGCCATCGCTCGAGACAATCACACCGCTGCCGAGACTGTTCTCGCGGCGATCTTTCGGTGCCTGGAAGCGGCGAGAGAACTCCTCACCAAAGAAATGACGAAAGAAGGGGTCATCCATCATCGGCCCCACGTCGCCGCCGCCCTGCGGACCTTTGACCACGCGCGTGGTCGACACGTTGACCACCGCCGGCATGACGGATTTCACCACCGGCACGAAATTGGGTGCCGCCACGCCGCTTGCGGCCGGCATCGCCGTGACCTCCGAGGCGCTGTGCGCGACCGGACTCCAATCGTAGCGTGCGGTGAAAATGACTCCGGTAATGGCCCCCACAATCAGGAACGTCCCGGCAATAACCCCGACCTTGAACGAACGACGATCTAAGCGCATCTCTTATACTCCTCCCCTTAGTTAACGATATACGGACATGGAGGGATCAAATCCGAAAAAGTTCACTTGGCACTCGCTCGCTGCGGGGTGCCAGCCCGCTTGGGCGCCTCTTGCTGCTTGCGAAATACGATTTCCGAACCCACCACGTCGGCCAGGATTGTATCCTTTGGGCCGAACCTGCCGGCAAGAATCTCCTGCGCCAGGGGATTCTCCATCTGGTTCTGGATCGCGCGCCTGAGCGGACGCGCGCCGTACACCGGATCGAAGCCGGCGGCGGCCAGCAGATCGAGCGCCTTGGGCGTGAGTTCGAGTTCCATTTCACGTGCACGTAACCGTTCACGCAGGAACTGCACCTGCAATTCGGCGATCCGGTGCAACTGCTCGCGCTCGAGCGGATGGAACACCACGATATCGTCGATGCGGTTGATAAACTCAGGCCGGAAGTGGCCGCGGACAATCTCCAATACCGCATTCTTCATACGCTCGTAGTTCTGCTCGTCTGCCATGTCCTGAATGGCAGACGAGCCGAGGTTAGAGGTCATGATCACGACCGTATTGCGAAAATCCACCGTACGCCCCTGTCCGTCAGTGAGGCGGCCATCGTCGAGCACCTGCAGCAACACATTGAACACATCCGAGTGCGCCTTCTCGACTTCATCGAGCAAGATCACCGAATACGGTTTGCGCCGCACCGCCTCGGTGAGTTGTCCGCCCTCTTCGTAGCCGACGTAACCCGGCGGCGCGCCGATCAGCCGCGAGACCGTATGCTTCTCCATGTATTCAGACATGTCGAGCCGCACCATGGCCTCATCGGTGTCGAACAGGAACGCCGCCAGGGCCTTCGACAATTCGGTCTTGCCGACACCCGTCGGCCCCAGGAACAGGAACGAGCCGTACGGCCGGCGCGGGTCGGAAAGCCCAGCGCGCGAGCGCCGGATCGCGTTCGACACCACGCGAATCGCCTCATCCTGCCCGACCACACGCTGGTGCAGCTCGGCCTCCATGCGCAGCAGCTTGTCGCGTTCGCCTTCCATCATCTTGGCGACCGGTATCCCGGTCCAATGCGACACCACTTCGGCGATTTCATTTTCCGTCACCGAGGTGCGCATCAACTTGGTCTGCTTGCCCGCTTGCGCCTGCGCCTGTGTCAAACGCTTTTCAAGCTCCGGAATCCGGCCGTATTGCAATTCAGACATGCGTGCCAGGTCGCCCGCGCGGCGCGCCGTTTCCATTTCCTGGCGCACGCGGTCGAGCTCTTCTTTAATATGCTGCGCACCATGTACCGCTGATTTCTCGGCCTTCCAGATCTCTTCCAGGTCGGAATACTCACGCTCGAGCTTTTTGATCTCGTCTTCGAGCACGGTCAGGCGCTTGCGCGAGGCGTCGTCGGTTTCTTTCTTTAACGCCTCGCGTTCGATCTTGAGCTGGATCAGGCGCCGATCGAGTTTGTCCATGGTCTCGGGTTTCGAGTCGATCTCCATGCGAATCCGCGAGGCCGCCTCATCGACCAGATCGATGGCCTTGTCGGGCAACTGGCGGCTGGTGATGTAACGATGCGACAACGTGGCGGCGGCAACGATGGCCGGGTCGGTGATGTCGACTCCGTGGTGGACTTCGTATTTCTCTTTCAGGCCGCGCAGGATGGCAATCGTGTCTTCCACCGACGGTTCGTCCACCAGCACCTGCTGGAAGCGGCGTTCGAGCGCCGCGTCCTTCTCGACGTACTTGCGATACTCATCGAGCGTGGTGGCGCCAATGCAATGCAACTCGCCGCGCGCAAGCGCGGGCTTGAGCATGTTACCGGCATCCATCGCGCCTTCGGCCTTGCCGGCGCCGACCATGGTGTGCAACTCGTCGATGAACAGAACGATGTTGCCCTGCTGCTGCGAGATATCCTTGAGCACCGCCTTCAACCGTTCCTCAAATTCGCCGCGATACTTCGCACCGGCGATCAGCGAACCCATGTCGAGCGCCAGCAAACGTTTGCCCTTCAACCCCTCGGGTACCTCGCCGTTCAACATGCGCTGCGCCAGCCCCTCCACAATGGCGGTCTTGCCGACACCGGGTTCGCCGATCAGCACCGGATTGTTCTTGGTACGCCGCTGCAGAATCTGGATCACGCGGCGAATCTCGTCATCGCGCCCGATCACCGGATCGAGCTTGCCCTGCTCGGCACGCTCAGTGAGATCGATGGTGTATTTCTCAAGCGCCTGGCGTTGTTCCTCGGCGTTCGCGTCCTGCACCTTCTCGCCGCCGCGCAGCTGCTCGATTGCCTTCTCGACACCATTCTTCGACACCCCGGTGGCCTTCAAAATGCGCCCGAGCTCACCTGAGTCTTCGAGCGCCGCCAACACAAACAACTCGGACGAAATGAATTGATCGCCGCGCTTTTGCGCGTACTTGTCGGTGAGGTTAAGCAGCTTGCCGAGATCGTTCGAGACGTGCACCTCGCAACCCGCGCCCTCGACCTGCGGCAGACGGTCCAGCACCTGGCTCAGCTTGGAGCGCAGTGCGTTGACGTTGACGTCGCTGCGATTGAGCAGCGGACGCACCGTCCCGCCTTCCTGATCGAGCAGCGCCACCATGAGATGCGCCGGCTCGATGAGCTGATGATCGCGCCCGAGCGCAAGGCTTTGCGCCTCGGCGAGCGCGCTCTGGAACTTGCTGGTCATTTTGTCCATACGCATGGCGACGTCCCGAGGTAAGGTTATTGTTCTTTAAATAAGGGGCCACCCGCCGTATTTCAAGGAGCGGCGAAGGGATATTAACCGCGCGACAACGATACTCGTTCCGTTCCCGCTCCTGCGGCCAGCACCCGCGCCAGCTTTTCCAGGCATTCGGTGCCTCCTGTGGCACTGCAATAGATCGGTGCGTATGTGCGCACACGTGCATGCGAACGCATCGCCACCGCGGCCACCGTCAGCCCTACTCCGCGTATACCCTCTACCCGCACCGGAATGATGGGCGCACCGGTCATGCCCGCCATCAGCGCCGCGCCGCGCTTGAGCGGCACCGGCGGATAGTGATCCAGTTGAATACGGCCATGCGGGAACAATGCCACGATTTCGCCACGCGCCAAGGCCGCGCACGCGGCATGAAACGCGGCGCGCGGATTGCGTGAGCGTTCCACCGGAATGCAGCCGACGGCGCGAAACAGCCATTTGAGATACCAGCGTTCGTATTCTTCGCGCGCGATCATGAAATGCAGCGGCCGGCGACTGGCGGCAATCAGCAATAGCGGATCAAGACCGGAGACATGGTTGGAGGCAACGATGGCGCCGCCGGTGGCCGGCACAGCGAGCTTGGCGTGACGCAGACGATGGAAGCGGCGACAGAAGATCCGGTTCAGGCCATCGAGACGGTTGAGCCATTTATTGCCCCAGTCCGCCTTGTTGGCCACTTCCAGGCGCCGCATCAGCCGGCGCCACAGAAACACCAGCACGCACAATACGATAACGAGCGCCACCGCCATCATCGGTTACCGCGGCTCGGCGACGCGTGCCGCTTCGCGCCCGCGACCTTCGTCGACCGTCGTCAGCAGCAACAGACCCACGATAAAAAATACACAGGTACTTACCAGCGCCAGACGCTGATCGCCGTGCGACACGTAGGTAATGAATCCGTACGTTAACGGTCCGACGACCGCTGCCAGTTTGCCGGCCAGCCCCCACAACCCGAAGAATTCCGCCGCGCGCTCGGGCGGTGAGAACTGCCCCACGAGCGCACGGCCGGCAGATTGGCTGGCGCCCAGCGAAATGCCAACCAGATTCGCCACGACCCAGAAGCCGGCGCGCGTTTCAACAAAATAGGCCGTGACCAACGCGACGATCCACACGCACAGCGTGAGCACCAGCGTGCGCACCGAGCCAAGCCGGTCTTGCGTGAAGCCGAAGCCGAGTGCACCGGCTGCCGCGGTGATGTTCACAACCAGAATCATTATGATGGTTTCCTGCATCCCGAAACCCATCACTTCCTGGGCGTAGATCGCAGCGAGAACGATGACGGTATTGATGCCGCAATAATAAACCGCGAGTGTGACAAGAAAACGAAACAAGTCGCGATAGTGGCGCGCGTGCCTGAATGTGTGCGCCACGCGCTGGAATCCGATCCGCAAATAGCTCTGGCCCGGCGCCAACGGTTGCGCGGCCGCGCGCTCACGCAGCCACAAAAACGTCGGCAACGCTGCAAACGCAAACATGGCGGCAGTAATCCACATCGTGACCGGGATGTAGCGCGTCGCCGGATCGCCGTGACCCTGGGCCGACTGGATATAAAGGAGGCACATGCCGAGCACCAGCAGACCGCCGACATACCCGAGCGACCAGCCGTAGCCGGAGATGCGCCCCATGTCTTCCTCGCGCGCGATCTCGGGCAGGAAAGCGGCAATGAAATTTTCGCCGCTGGCGAACATGAGGTTCGACAGCACTACCAGGGCCATACCAAGCCACACATCGCCCTTCCCGACCAGACCGAGCAATGCGGTAGAAATCACACAACCAACCGTGGTCAACGCCAGAAAACGTTTTTTGTGGGCGCCGTGATCAGCGATTGCGCCCAGCACCGGTGCACTTGCCAACACCAGCACGTTGGTCGCCGCCATGGCAATCGTCCACAGCAGCGTCGCGGTGCCGACCCTATCGGCGCCGTCGGCCGCCACCACACTGACGAAATAGGCGTTGAAGATGGCGGTCAGGACAACAGTGGTATAACCGGAGTTGGCGAAGTCATACATTGCCCAAGCGAAGATTTCACGTCGTCCGGCAGGTGGGAGGGCCACCGCGGAAGCAAGGGGCGGCGCTAATCCCTCGTCGCAACTATCAGTCATCCGCGTTCGATGCGACCGGCGCATCGGGCAACGTCGTGACCGCGCTCGGCTGGTCCCAGGAGATAGGGCCGCTCAGTTGCGATGGCAGCCGCGGCGGGTGCATCACCTTGCCGCCGGCGCGCTCTATCACAAACTCATGCACGATACGCAGGACGTCGGCGCAATGACCGTGATTCACGCGGTAATACACTTCCTTGCCGCGCTTATCGCTCAGCAACAGGCCGGCATTTCGCAGGACTTTCAAATGATGTGAGATAGCGGGACGGCTGAGTGAAAACATGCGCACGATATCGTTCACGCAGATTTCTTCGTCGGGTTCAAACACGAGCATGATCTTCTGGCGCGTGCGATCGCCCAACGCAAAGAAAAACTGGGAGAACCGCTCCCAGCCTTCAGGTAAAGATTTGGTGAACTCGAGTTTCATGCACCAATGCCACAGCCAATCGGCATGGTCGACTCCTTCAAGTGCGTGAGCCAGCATAGCGGGGCCGGCAAACATGTCAACATTCGAAACTGGTTGTCAGGTGCCGTTGCCAATGGTAGCAATCAGGAAATATTTACCTGCGCCATCCGTCGGCGCAACGCGCACTTTCGGTATACTTCGCTCATCTTCGCCTTGTCTCGATTGCATGAAACTGACACTACCGAAAGATATTGCCGAAACGGTGCGCGTCGCGCTCGCGGAAGATATCGGCCACGGCGACCTGACTGCCGCCCTGATCCCCGCTTCCCAGATCGGCTATGCGAGCGTTATTACGCGTGAAGACGCCATCCTGTGCGGCAGTGCCTGGGTTGACGAGGTGTTCCGCCAGATCGACGCGCGGATTCGTATTCAATGGCGGGTCCATGACGGCGAACGCATTACTCCCAACCAGTGCCTGTGCCGGATTGAAGGACCGGCACGCGGCATTCTGACCGCCGAGCGCGCCGCGCTAAATTTCCTGCAGACGCTGTCGGGTACGGCGACGTCGGTGCGACGCTATGTCGAGGCCGTGGCCGGCACCCGCACGGTCATCCTCGACACGCGCAAGACGCTTCCCGGCCTGCGCAACGCGCAAAAGTATGCCGTGCGCTGCGCCGGCGCGCACAACCACCGCCTCGGCCTCTATGACGGCATCCTGATCAAGGAAAACCACATCGCAGCCACCGGTTCGATTGCCGCCGCCGTGCACGCGGCCAAGGCGGCGGCACCGACCGGCGTGTTCGTGGAAGTGGAGGTAGAGAGCATTGCGCAACTGCGTGAAGCGCTTGCCGCCGGGGCCGAGCGCATTCTGCTCGACAATTTTTCGCTCGGCGACATCCGTGCCGCCGTCACTGAGACGGGCGGACGGGCCAAGCTGGAAGTCTCGGGCGGCGTGACGCTGGAAGCGTTACGTGCGCTTGCCGAGACGGGTGTCGATTACGTTTCGATCGGCAGTCTCACCAAACATGTGCGCGCCATCGACCTATCGCTGCGCATCGACGCCGCGCCCCTAGATTAGTCGCGACTTGTAGCAAGCGCTTCTGCAGTTACCGGTCCACTGACGGCTTTGAGCCGCACATCCGGATGCCAGCTCCATACGGCGAGCATCACGAAAAATCCGATCACGTATGCCACCGCCACGTGCCAGCCGTGGCGCAGCCACTGACCGACCGACTTCGCCTCCGGATACATGCTTGCGAGCGCAACACCGGCCGACGAACCGAACCAGATCATGGACCCGCCGAATCCCACGGCGTAAGCGAGGAAGCCCCAGTCATACCCACCCTGCTTGATCGCCAGCGCCGTCAACGGAATGTTGTCGAACACCGCCGACACGAAGCCGAGACCCAGCGCGGTCTGCCACGAGGCGAGCGGCAATTTTTCCACCGGCATCATCGAGGCGCTCAGTACCAGCGACAACAGAAAGATAGAGCCCTTGAATGTTTCCGGCAGCACTTCCCAATCCGGACGCCGCACTGTCACCGTCAACAGCAGCGCCACCCACACGGCAACACCAATGAAAGGAAAGTGATCCGCCTGTTCGGAGAACTTCACGTTGATCACGACGTTGGTCACGATCGCCAGCAGCAGGATAAATCCGACGATACCGATGCGCCGCCAATCAATTTTGGTGCGCTCGTGTGCGTTCCGAAGAATCGGCGAATATTTATGCTGCTGAATTGACGCCGGAATGCCGAAGATCACCAGCGCCACGCTGGAGGCAATGATGGCTTCGAATACCTGCAGCGGCGAAACGCCGGCGATCCACATCATGGTCGTGGTGGTATCGCCCACCACGCTCCACGCGCCGCCGGCGTTGGACGCCGCCACGATGGCCGCGAGATAACCGATGTGCACTTTGGCGCGAAATAACTGGTGCGCCATGGCACCGCCGATCAGGGCCGCGGCGATGTTGTCGAGAAAGCTAGAGAGAATAAACACCATCACCAGCATGGCGAAGCCGCCCTTCCAATCGTCGGGCAGGTACTTGGGCAGCACCACCGGCACGTGACTCTTTTCGAAATGTCGCGACAACAGCGCGAAGCCCATCAGCAGGCACAGCAGGTTTGTGAGAATGACCCACTCGTGCCCGAGATGCGCGACCAGACCGGAAACGCCGGCCCCGGTTTTGAATCCGGTGAACAGAACTTTATATAGCGTGATGCTCGCCAGCCCGGCAAGCGCGACATACAAGGTGCGATGATGAAACAGTGCCACGCCAAGCAACGTCAGCGCGAACAAAATGAAATCCAGCGGGATGCCGACGACCGTCAACCCGTCGGATGTCGCGGCAAACGTCGCGAACGGGACGAAGAATGTCAGGCCACACAAGATGCGCCGAGCACGACGAATCGGGGACACCATGACTCCCATACGTTGGTTATAAAACGCCGGCGATACTACCATTCGCCGTGACATCGCGACGTAGCGGTTTTCCGCAAGGAGCGCGTCAGGCTTCGGAAACCGCGAGCCGCAGACCAACGCGCGTAATCGTCTTGCCCTCCATCTCGCGCACGACTAACTCGACGTCGCCTATCTTGGTTCGATCGCCGACCACGGGGCGGGCCTTGAATATCTTCAACAGATGTTCGGCCAATGTGCGCGGCGCAATATCCGCCGCCACCTCGAATCCGTACATGGCGCCGACGTCACCGAGATGGGCGTTACCGTTCAGGACAAAATCACCAAAGAACAAATGTTCTTCCAGGTGCTGCGGCTGGATCCGGGCAGCGAACAGGCGATCGAGCTCATGGACGGCCTTGCCCGGCGCCAGCAGGTAGACGTAGTCATCAGACGCGAGCGCGGTCACCTCGCCCGGTGCCAGGTTCTTATCGCCGCGAATCACCGTCAGCACTTTGACATTATCGGGCAGATGCAGGTGCGTTGGCATTTCCCCCGCGGCCGATGAATCGGGCGTCACGCGATAACCGACGAATTCCAGATCGTAATGACCGGCGACGTCCAGGTTGACGCGCTGGGTCGCACCGCTGCTCGCCGGTACCTGCAGGCCGAGCCATTTAGCCATCGGCGCCACCGTCCAACCCTGCACCAGCAGTGATACCAGCACCACGAAGAATGCCACGTTGAAATACAGCTTTGCGTTTTCAAGACCGGCGAGCAGCGGGAACAACGCCAGAATAATCGGCACCGCGCCGCGCAGCCCGACCCAGGCGATGTAGAGCTGTTCCCGTTTCGGAAACCGGAACGGCAACAGCGACACCAGCACCGCCACCGGTCGCGCGATCAGGATCAGCACCAGCGACACGGCCAGCGCTGAACCCGCGTGTTCAAGCAGCGCCGATGGCGTCACCAGCAAACCCAGCACCAGGAACATTACGATTTGCGACAACCAGGCGAGCCCGTCCTGCACGCGCATAATGTTCTGCGCTTCATGCAGCCGCTGATTGCCGAGGAGCACACCCGCGAGATAAATCGCCAGAAATCCGCTGCCGCCAAGGAAGGTCGTGATGGCATAGGTGGCAAGTCCGCCGGCCATGGCGAACAAGGGATACAGGCCGGTCACGAGCGTGAGGCGGTTGATGAGCCATCCGAGCGCATAACCGGATACGACGCCGATCAATGCCCCCAGCGCCATCTGCATGACGAACTCGCTCACGATCGACCAGCTCATCCCGGCATGACCCGCTGCCAGCAGCTCGACAAACACAATCGTCAGGAACACCGCCATGGGATCGTTCACACCCGATTCGATTTCGAGCGTGGCGCCGACGCGCTGCTTCAATTCCATGCCCTGGGCGTGCAGCACGGAAAACACGGCCGCCGCATCGGTGGACCCGACGATGGCACCCACCAGCAAACCCTGCGTCCAATGCAGATTGAGCGCCCACGCCGCAAAAATGCCGGTGATCGCAGCGGTGATGAGGACGCCCACGGTGGCAAGCGAGAGCGCCGGCCACAATCCAACACGAAACGTCTCGGCACGCGTGTGCAGACCGCCATCGAATAAGATGACGGCAGTGC
>Ga0209515_10002460_pt1 | contig 28422 bp, 27 predicted proteins | sample Subgroupgradi54m_FD_187454 | JGI IMG/M metagenome (GOLD analysis project Ga0209515, IMG submission 187454) | Subsurface groundwater microbial communities from S. Glens Falls, New York, USA - GMW60B uncontaminated upgradient, 5.4 m (SPAdes)... ... | reverse complement strand
GCCGGACGATTGGATGTTTACTCTGCTCTAACGAGATAGCTCAAAACCCCGCTCCAGCGGGGTTTGTTTTATGTTATGAAGATTCGGTAAGGTATGTTCTCGATTCGCTCTAAAACATCGCTACACCCCGCCCGCCATCGCAAGCTCAAGCGTTGCGGGCGGGTCGAACAATAAAATCTATATTCTTCGAGCGGAGTCTTCGGAGTCGAGAAGTAACATTTATGCAATCTCCCCAAATTATCTACGAAAATGCAGATTTCGCTGTTATAAATAAACCCGCCGGGGTCTTGGTTCACCATACGCATTTTTGGCTTAAAGGCCAAAAGCGATATTCTAAAGAATTCACCGAGAGTCTGGCTGATTGGGTCGAAGAGAAGTATCCGGAGACCATAAAAGTAGGCGATCATCCGGCGACAAGACCGGGCATGGTTCATAGACTGGACAAAGACACCTCCGGAGTCATTATAATTTGCCGCACACAATCTGCTTACGATTATTTTAAAGATTTATTTAAAAATAGAAAAATTAAAAAAATTTACTTAGCGTTGGTATGGGGAGAAGTGATACCTCCCGAAGGAGTGATTGATAAGCCCATTGGCATCTTGCCCGAAACAGTCAAAAGAAGCGTTTCATCAGCTAGCATGACTATGATGAAAGACGCCGTGACGGAATATAAAGTTATAAAATATATAAAAGATGAAAACGACAAGATTAAATTTTCTCTGCTTGAAGTAAATCCCAAAACAGGCCGTACTCATCAGATACGCATTCATTTAAAATCAATCGGTCATCCGATAGTGGGGGATAAGCTATATGGGAGCGCGCCAATCCCAGAATTAAAAAGGCATTTTTTGCACGCCGCGTCTTTAGAATTTGTCTCCCCCAACGGAGAAAAGATGAAAATAGAAGCGCCTTTGCCGGAGGATCTGAAACTGTTAATTTAGAGCCCATCCGTCATTGCGAGTGTTGCCAAGGCGTCTCGTCTGTCAAGAGAAATCCCTACATGCCATTGCGAGGCTTTGCGAAGCCCTGCCTGTCGGCAGACAGGAATCTTACTTTATGATATTTAAAAATATTCTTAATGAATTATTGTAAGATTGCCACACCCCAACGAAGGCGTCGAGGTTCGCAATGACAAAAACACGTCATGCTTTGGCGATATTGACTTTTAGTCATAAGTAATATATAATATTATAAGGTCAATCGGAATAGTTCGATCGTAAAAACGAGGAGGTGAAAATGCTCTACTTCTTCAAGCTATTCTTTGCTATTGGGTGCGCGGGTTTGGGGATTACAGGCGCGTTTTTCATTTATAAGGCGGAAAATATCGGCAAGTCCATCTTGGCGGGATTGGGTATATGGATCAGCTATTTCTCCTTTCATATAGCCGGAGCAATATCAGGAGCGGGACATCACACTATCGAGGCCATGTTGGTTACAGGCAAAGATTACGCGGTTTTGAGTCAGATAGAGCAGGGTGGTGAGCGTTATGTGGTTGTGAAGAGGGTTGACGACGATTCAGCTCCGATGTTGGTCTTGATTACCAGACCACTCTCTGCTGACGTAAAGATCATGCGCTTTAACGAAGCTTTGCCGACCGCTGTAGTCGAGAAAAAGTAATCGCATCAGTCTTCGTTCCGCCTCCGGGCGGATTTTTTTGTTTTCTCTGCACCCTAAACCCCATACCCTGAACCCTAAACCCTACTTTTTATAATTTCTCCATCGTTAAATCCAAAATAATTCTCCCATCCGGATGCTCGGTTTGAAATTCGTAAATATTACTCTGCGATTCTTTCCAAATATATCCCGGCGGAGCAGATACGGTATATATGAAATGCGCCTCCACTCCCGATTGTTTTTCAAAAACAAATTCATAATTGGCGCCATTGGTGATAAGAACTTTTTCGGGCAACGCGTATTCAAACATCATTTTTTCCTCCTCTCCGGCTTTAACCGTTAGCCAATTGGCAAAAGTTGATTTTTGAAACTGGCTATATTGCCACATTTTGAGATCCTTTAGCCACTCAAAAGTTTTTTCTATTGACCAAACATCCCCGTCTTTTTGATAGTTAGCGGGGGTAACGGGCGCGTCCGGTATTTTTTTATCGTGCCCTGATGCCGACATGAGCTTCGCGCCCGGAGGCGTCATAATCTGGAAAAAGTCTTTATTGGGAGTTTTATACCACCACTCTTTTTTATTCTCTCCCGTATGGCGTCTATAAATAATAAGGTTGTCGGTTACGCGCCCTTCAGTATCTATCGAGCTGTCGAGTTTTATTATTTCCTTTATAAAAGCATCTGTTTTCCCGCCGGCAATATTCGCGTGCACAACCGCCAAATAATCATTTCCGCCGGAACGCAAATCATAAACCTCCCCGCCGAGCCGTTCGTTTTGGATATATGCCTGCATAGTGCGGTCTCTCGAATAGACCATTACGTCTTTCCCGGCAGTCCGCTTGGTGAGTATTTGAACCACCTGCTTTTTTTGACCCTTATCCAAATCAGCCAATCTTTCTAAAATAATCGGAGTCAAAACTTTTAATATTTTTTTCGGCTCTCCTTTTTTCTTATCCTCGCCCGATTCCACCTCTTTTTGAACTATCTCCAAAAAACTATCTTTATCAATTACGGTTTTATAATCCAATAGTTCTATCGGCCCGATTATTTCTAAAATATCTTCAATGACTTTGACGTTAATGGCTAGGGCGCTTGAAAACTTAACTCCTCTTTCGCTGTAAATTTTTGACTGATCAAGAAACGACAAAACCTTTTCAGCCGAGGTCGGGAAATCAAAAAACCAGTTGGCGTCGCGCGCGCCCCATATCTTGGTTATAGATTGAAGCGGCCGAGGTGGGATGACTTTAATATCTAGTTGGCCGTCCGGGTCATAGATATCCCTTACGTCAATTTGCGTTATGCTTCCATCTTGAATCGCTATATCGGCATAGCTCCCAATAAACCCGCCCGCCGGCCGAATCTCCGACGGGTTTTGGAAGAGCAATGCCACGTGCTGGGCAGAGTTGGCTTTGAAGTAGCTTAAGAAACTTTTTAAAAGCGAGGCATTCTTGCGCAACCTAACCGATAACGCCAGATAATCCTCCGGCAATTCCAGTCCAAAAGTTCTGGCCGTTGATTTTAATTTTCCAAAAAGCGGGAGAATCTCACTTAAATCATTATCTAGTCCTTCGACTAGCGCTATAAGCTTTAGTCCTTCTTTATTAAAAATCATTTTGAAAGCGTTTGTGTGAAGATCGTTCAACTTTTCTGAAAAAGACAGCGTCCTCGAAGTGAAAGAGACAAAGTCTTCGACCGCCGCGGGCACTGATTTTAAAGTCGGAAAGAATTTTCCAAAAGCCAAAAGCGCCCTATCTAGCCCCAACCTTTTCATATCTTGCGCCAGTCTCCCGATTTCTTTCGCCGCGAATGAAAATGACTTTTCGGCTTTTTGAGTATCCAGGTTTTGTATTGCCTCCGCTCCTTCCCGAACGTGCTCATAAATTGATTTGCCTTTGACAATTGTTTGCTCTTTCCATTTTTGAAAAGCTGAAATTGAAATAAGGGTCAGGATAATGCCAAGAGAAAAAAGAATCAAAAACGCCGCTTTGTATGAGCGCCTTTTTTTTGGAGCCGTGAATTGTCTTATCGGTCCCGTGAGCGGAAAACTGTTTTTTTTGGTGATGCGAATTACGTCCTCCAGTTTTTTGGGGGGATTTTCTTCCATATCTATATTATAGCTTAATTCTTGGCCTCCCCGATGACTCGCAAAGTTTTCTCCGCCGCCGCGTCCCAAGAAAACTTTGCGGCATTTTCTAACCCCGACTTCATTAGTCTCTCTCGCAACGCGCCGTTGTCCAAACAACTTATTATAGAATCGGCAATTTCTTGAACCTTCCATGGGTTTACATACATTGCCGCGTCCCCCAATATTTCGGGGAGCGATGTCCGATCTCCGGCTACAACCGCGACACCCGAGCTTTGGGCTTCAAGTGGGGGAAAGCCAAATCCTTCAAAAAATGAAGGATAAACAAAAACCGAAGCTAAATTATACAAGTAGACTCGTTCCTCATGGTGGACGGCTCCCCAAAAAATTATATCTCCCTCAAATCGTGATGTTTTAGCTTCTTTTATAATGTTTTCATGAAGCCATCCGGGCGCTCCGGCTAAAACCAGTTTTAAATCTCGATAGCGCTTATTGGCTTTTATAAGATTGAAAGCTCGAATCAATCCGATGATATTTTTTCTTGGCTCAATAGTGCCAAGATACAGCGCGAAGGGGTAATTTACTTTATATTTATTTTTAAATTCCAAAAGCTCGGGCGATGCTTTGTCAATCACCTTAAATCTCTTATCAATTCCGGAATAAATCACTTGTATTTTATTCTCCGGAATTTTTAATATATTTACCAAATCACCTTTTGTATATTCTGAAACCGCTATTATTTTGGAAGCTTGCGCGGCTTGCGCCTGGTAATTTTGAAAGCGATGCCAAAATCTTTGTTTAAGCGAGAAGAAGTCGGGGTGGTGCACGAATGACAAATCGTGGAATGTTACAACTCTTGGGACCTCTCCGCATTCCATTAAATTAAAATGAGGGCTGAAAACAACATCGCCCCCGGTGACTTTGGGGTATTTGAATAGTCTAAACGAGGCCTCCAATATTTTATTAGGTATGCCCCAATCTATGACCTTTGCTTGAGAAATGAGCTCTCGAGGCAACGGAGCCATCTTGAATCCGTTATAGAAAAAATTAAAATCATGGTCTCCGCGTTTTAGCATGGGAGAAACTAAGTTGATGGTGTATTCTTCAATCCCCGATCGGGCGCCTCGCCCTAACAAGCGCAAGTCAATAGTTATTCGCATACTATATATAATACTAATCCGCAGATATTATGCGAATGCTACAAATCACGAAACGGAGAATATGAGTTGAGAATAATGAATTAGGAGTTTTTACCCATTATTCATTATTCCTGCTTCCCGCTCCTAGCGCCTATTGCATTTTGCCGGTATTTCAGTTATGCTATTTAGTATTAAAATCGTTATTTAACCAAGCATCTAAAGTATATGGATCAAACAATAATGCAAAAAATAAAACCCGGAGCGACTGTTCGTGTTCACGAACGTTTTAAAGAAGGTGATAAAGATCGCGCCGGCACTTTTGAGGGTCTAGTGCTCGCGAGAAAGCATGGCTCGGAGCCAGGTGCCACGTTTACTGTAAGAGGCACAGTCGCGGGAGTAGGTGTTGAAAAAGTTTACCCTATACATTCCCCAAGAATCGCCAAAGTTGATATTTTAAGCACACCCAAAAAAATCAAAAGATCCAAGCTTTATTACATCCGCGGCTTATCAAAGAAAGAAACCCGCCAGCAAATCGGTATTTCAAAATAATTAAAACAATCCCCCTAGAGCTCTAGGGGGATTGTTTTAATTTCGTTGCCGAGACTCCTTGTTTTCTTCGAGAGATTGAAAATAACCAAAGTCCTTGCTATAATAGGTAAGAAGTTTTAAATAAAATGCCCAGGTGGAGAAATGGCAGACTCGCCACCTTGAGGTGGTGGTGCCCGTAAGGGCGTGCAGGTTCGACTCCTGTCCTGGGCACAAAAATCCGGCAAGCCGGATTTTTTTGTGCGCGGGAGAGGAATCGAATGGGAAAGGGGTCGGGAAAACGGGAGTTTTCCCGTAGCGGAAGTTGGGAACCGCTGGGTTCCCAAGCGCAGTCCCGACCGTCTTCGCGTCGGGACGAGCAGTGAGATTCCTGTCCTGGGCACACAAACAAAAGACCAATACGTCACTCAAGTGGCGTATTGGTCTTTTGTTTGATAGCCGTAACTTGCTTTTTCATATAAAAGCTGATATAATCTAGAAAGCTTGAAAAATGATGACGGCTTCGAAATTTGAGAGGGGGGAGCGATGAATCTGGTGAATTTTGGCGGCATGATTATGCTCGGGGGTATTGGCTGGCTCTTGGGCTCATTTATGGGGCGATGGCTTTTTAATAAGTCGGACCGCTTGAGTTATAAAATGATAGATAGCGTTCTTTTCGGCATAAGCATTTATTTTATGGCCTTTACCACTCATGTGATTGGAGCGCTTTTGTTCTCCGGAGCGCATATGGCTTGGGCGAGGTTTCGTAAAGTTAACAGATACAGCGTTTTGGATGTTGAGATAATATTTTTAGGCATCTTCGTTGTCGCCATCGGCTACTTACTTTTAGCCCTCGGCTTGAACCCCCACTAAAAACTGGTGGGGATTTGTATTTTTGACTCATCGACGCAGGAGGTTTTCTCGCGTATTTTTATTGTCTTTCCTTAATGGCTCACCATGGTGAGCTATTGTCTCCTTACTTATTCTTCGACCCGCCTGCCACCTGCCCGCAACGCCTGATGGCTTGCGATGGCGGGCGGGTGCAAGGCCAGGCGTTGCGAGCGGGGCGGAGTCTTCGAAGTCGATAGTTCGCAAGCCGACTACAGGGAAGTTTACATTTAATGTATATTTCTCGACTCGCTCTAAAAATAATAGATTTATGCATTATTCACCAAGTTATTTGCATTTTCAGCTCACTTTAGATATAATAACTATCGTCCTTTGAGAGCTAAATAGGAGGGGGGCAAGATGTTGGTTAAGCTGTGCGAAATTTGCTACAGGGCGACTATTGCTTCTGATGCTAATTCCTGGCTTATAAAAACAGAAAATATTCCCGAAGCTTTCCAAAAGCATATTATTAAATTTATTATTAATAAATTTAAGCTCACAGGCTATGAAGAGCGGGGATTTAAGCTTAAAGAATTAAGTCTTTCAGAAAGCGGCGACTTCTTAATTTACATTTTTTATAACAACAATTACGCAAATCTTACGCACCAAGTTCTTGCAACAGGGGATGAAACCAAAGAACTCTTAAAGATTATTGAGCCATTCCTCACGGAGCGCGCCAGAAAGTATCAAGACGTTGTCTTGAAAGTCGCCGCTCCGCCCAAAACCAAAACCGACCCGCCATTGGAGATCAAGTTGCCACCCAAAGAAAAAACCGGAGAGGAGGAAAGATGATCTTTGGAGCTAACTCATTCGATCCTAAATCTGTTAAGGTTATACATAGAATACAAATAGCGGATTCTGTATGCCAAAAGAAAACGGCCGGCGCTTATGACGCGAGACTCGGTACATATAGTCTAAGTGAATTTTTTGAGGTTATGGTCACCGACAAAAACCTTATTGTTGTTGCAGGTGCATATTCTGGTCACAGAAGGTATTTACTTTTGTCTGACGACGAGGCTACATCTTTTTTGGTGGCGATGAAAACAGGATACGGTGCGACGCTCGATATATTCGAGCAGGAGCTCAAGTCTTTACAGCAAGCAGTTAAAGATTGCGAAGATAAAATTAAAAATCATAAAGATCAAATCAAATTGATTCAAAAAATAGATCTAGGTAATCCGCCCAAAACCAAAACCGACCCTCCGCCGGAGATCGAGTTGCCAGGTAAATAAGGCCCTAACGGGCTATTTTTATTTGAGGAAAGCCCCGACGCTTTTGGTCGGGCGAGGTGGGAGGTCTTCGTCATTTTTCATTTGACTTTTAGCTTTAATCTGATAGAATACCTATCTGGAATCGCAGTTCATTGAAAAGGAGGGAGAGATGATTGTCCAGTTAACCGGCGATGCTTACGAAAAACTATTAAAATCTGAAAAAGTTTGGGTTTTAATGAAAGAACACCTCACTGACGGTAGTGGAGAAAAAATCTGCGCCTGGCTTAATAAGTGTTCCGACATCAACTTTGGAAGCGAAGTCAGCATATTAGAATTATCGTTTTCAACTGAAAACAAGATACTTATTAAAGGCGGCATTCGAAGAATGCAACATGGGCGCAATCGCATAGAATCTTCACATTTTCTAGTCATGGATTCTGAATTTAAAAGTATTTTAGGGATTGTCAAAGATGGAATTGATTGTAAGGTGGAACAATTAAAAAAACAGATGAATAAGTTGACCGAATGCTCTGATGCGATTTCAAAAATGGCACCAGCCACTAAAAATGATCCGCCCAAAGAAATCAAACTTCCGCCCAAAAACAACCCCCCGACTATGGGAGATCGCCCATGCTAATTGACATTCAAAGCAAAGAATCGATTCACAAACTTTCTTCTGTTAAGTGGTTGATAGAAGATGAAAGCATTCCAGTCGCTGAATTTAACGACGTTTTGAAAAATTTGATTTTCCCGTATCCCCCTCCCTCTTATTGCTTGAGATCTGCTAAGTTTTCTATAGACAAAGATTACGTTGTGTTTTTGGAAGTACAATACAGAGGTGGGATATACGGTGACAGGGACTGCACAAGTTTTATTATCTTAACTCATGATAATGCTCGCGATTTTTTAAAAATCGTAAAGAACAGAATAGAAGAGCGAGCCAATAAAATGAAAAGTGTTATTGATAACTTTGATCAGCCCAAAACCAAATCTGATCCGCCTCCGCCGATAATTCTCCCCGCCGCCTCATAGGCGGTATTTTTGTGATAAAATTATTATATGTTTGAAATCACAACCGACGCTCTTGTGATTGATAAAGTAGAAAGCGGCGAATATGACGCGCGAGTTTTGCTATACAGTAAAGATTTAGGCGTCGTTATGGCCAAAGGCACCAGCATGCGTAAAGTTACCTCCAAACTTTCAGCCCATTTTGATCCGCTGACTTTTGTGAGCGTTCGTCTAATTCAAAAAAGCGACGGGGGTATGTTCCAAATAGGCGACGCTCTCCTTATGGATAGATGTTTAAATTGGCGCAAGAGTCCCAACACGCTAAAAGAAGCATTAAAACTCATATCGGTTTTTAAAGAAACAGGATTTAATGGGGGAGCTGATATTAATTTGTGGAACGCGGTTTATGGAATGCTTGCCAATGCTCCCGAAACACCCTTTGCTAAATACAGCCATAAGCTTTTAGAGTGCCTTGGGTTTAGCACCCAATACGCCAAGTGCGATAAATGCGCCGTCAAAAACCCAACTCAATTTTTATTTAGAGACTTGGCATTTTATTGCGACACTTGCGTTCCACAAGCCAATACTGATAATTTGAGATATTATATATAGTAATGTATAAACTCCTTATCTCCATCTTAAGCATCGCTTTAATCACCGGCGCCTCAATCGGCGTCTATTGGTATATGAACCGCGGGGGCGAAGGATTGGACATCAATATAACTAGCGAAGAAAAAATTTCACTGGGCGTTCCTTTCATCGTAAAGGTTGGCGTATCAAACAACTCCGGGAGTGTTTTAAGCGATGCAAAAGTGGCTTTAAGCGTCGGCGACGGTTTGGCGTTTTTAGGCAGTTCGCCCACCAAAAATGTTGAAACTAAAAGTTTTGGCACTATAGGCGAGGGGAGCGTTATACAAGAAGAATTCGAGCTTATCGCTTTAAAAGGTGAAAACACTATACTGCCTATAAGCGCTGTTGTTAGCTATCTCCCCAAGGGCGTAAGTTCTCGTTTTGATAAGAAGCAAGACGGCGAGTTGGCCATTGGCTTGTCGGGTATTTCTCTTGACTTAAAAGTCCCCGAGCGCGCTTTGAGCGGCGAGGATTTTGCCATTGAGATATCATACAAAAATATTTCTGGCATTGATTTTAAAAATTTAACACTTAAAGCCAATTACCCCCCGGGGTTTGAATATAAAAAATCCTCCCTCCCGCCGGATTTAGGCAACAACACTTGGCGTCTCGGCGATTTAAGAAAAGGCTCGGAGATGAAATTTACCGTAAATGGCAATTTGGTCGGAGCGGAAAATTCTAAACCGGAAATCAAAACTGCTCTTGAAGCTGAATTTTTGGGAGAATCATACACCGTTTCAGAAAAATCGGCCGCGGTTGAAATTTCCGCCTCGCCTTTGAGTCTTCAAATTGTGCCTAATAACGACCCCGGCTTTATAGCCGGTGCCGGCGAAGAATTGCGCTATAGTATTATATATATGAACTCAACCGACCAAGGTTTCAGAGACGCTATTTTGAAAGTCCAGCTTAGCGGGGAAATGTTTGATTTTAGCTCGATTAAAAGCAACGGCATCATAAGCCCGCTGGGCAACTCCGTTATTTGGAACCCATCAACCAACTCCGATTTTGCCGTCATCCCACCTCGCTCGAACAATAAAGTTGACTTCACCATTAAAACCAAACCGTCTTATCCGATACGAAGATTGAGCGACAAAAATTTTGTGTTAAAAGCCGACAGCCGCATTGAGTCGCCGACCGTTTTGCCGTCTGTTCAATCTAAGAACACGGTGGGGGTCGCAAAGCTCGAGACTAAAGTGAGGGGGGAGGTTAACATAGAGACTTCAGCTTTTTTCAGAGACGCCACTTCTGGCATTTTAAACAAGGGCTCCATACCTCCCCGCATCGATTCACTGACTAATTACACCATTCACTGGGTGATTAAAAACTACAGCTCTGATGTTTCTAATGTTTTAGTGAGAGCTAATCTGGCGCCCGGAGTAAAATTTACGGGAGTTTCCAAAAGCAATGCTTCAACAAACATAAATTACAGCGATGGCACTCAAGAGGTTAGCTGGGAGCTCCCGAGAATTTTAGCGACTAAAGGAGTAGTTGACAGCCCTTATGAAGTTATTTTTCAGATAGAAGCCACCCCGGGCGCCAATCACTTGCGTTCATATATGCCGTTGGTGAGCGAAACCTCCATAACCGCCAAAGACGATTTTACCGGCCAAGATCTAGTTGACAAAGATGACGCTATTACAACCGCTCTTCCCGATGATGCGACCATTGGCTCGCAAGGAGGAATTGTTATACAATAGGTAAGTGAAAAACGAAAAATAAAAAATGAAAAATCACAACGTAAAATTAAAAACTATTACGTCGTCATTGCGAGGCTTTGCGAAGCAATCTCTTTTTCTCTCCCGTCATTGCGAGTCCCGTCTTCGGGGCGTGGCAATCTTACATTAATCTAATAAAAAAATGAACAAAAATTCCACCAATCTTGACCTTATGGATAAACTTATCTCTCTCTGTAAAAGACGCGGTTTCATTTTTCCCGGCTCGGAAATTTACGGCGGGTTTGCCAACTCTTGGGATTACGGCCCGTTGGGCGTGGAGTTAAAAAATAATATCAAAAAAGAATGGTGGCGGCGGTTTGTCGGATTGCGAGGCGATGTTTTGGGTATTGATACCGCCCTCGTTATGAACCCTAAAGTTTGGGAGGCGAGCGGTCACATTTCTAATTTTTCAGATCCTTTAGTTGAGTGTAAAAAATGCCACTCCCGTTTTAGAGCCGATCATGTGGAGGGCAGTGTTTGTCCTAATTGCGGTGGCGAGTTGGCCGCTCCTAAACAATTCAACATGATGCTCAAGACCTTCATCGGCCCGGCAGAAGAAACCGCGAACGTCGCCTATTTTAGACCTGAAACAGCCCAAGGTATGTTTGTAAATTTTAAAAATGTTTTAGATACCTCAAGAAAAAGACTGCCCTTCGGCATCGCGCAAATCGGCAAATCTTTTAGAAACGAAATTACTCCGGGCAACTTTATTTTTCGCACTCGCGAATTTGAGCAGATGGAGATAGAATATTTTATCAAAGAATCCGAATGGGAAATGCATTTTGAAAATTGGCTTTCAGAAATGAAAAAGTGGTTGAAAGATTTGGGAGTTAAAGAAGGAAATTATGTCGTGCATGACATTTCGGCCGAAGAGCGCGCTCATTATTCAAAGCGCACTGTTGACATTGAATACAGATATCCTTTCGGCCAAAAAGAACTTTATGGCTTGGCCTATCGGGGGGATTTTGATTTGAAAAATCATATGGAAAAAAGCGGCGAGGATTTGCGTTATACCGATCCGGAAACCAACGAAAGATTTTTGCCTCATGTTATTGAGCCAACTTGGGGAGTTGAGAGGAGTTTGTTAGTCGCGCTCCTTGAGGCCTATCATGAGGAAAAAATCAAAAATAAAAAATCAAAAATAAAAAATGAAGAAAGTGATAGTGACGAAGATGATACGCGAGTTGTGATACGGTTTCCGAAGTGGCTTGCCCCTTATAAAGTCGCCGTCTTGCCGCTTTCTAAAAAAGAAGAGCTATCAAGTGTCGCCGAAAAAATCACTACTGATTTAAGAAAGCATTTTGCCGTTGATTATGACGAAACGCAGAGCATCGGCAAGCGTTACCGCAGACAAGACGAAATCGGCACTCCGTATTGTGTAACCGTTGATTTTGATTCATTAAACGATCAAGCCGTAACCGTCCGCGACCGTGATACAATGAAACAAGAGAGGGTGGCAATCAAGGGATTGGCAGAATATATTCAAGGATGTTTGGCTGTTGTATAAAAATTATTATAATTTCTAATGTCTAATTATTCTAATTGACCTAATTAATTTCTAATGACTAATAAATAAATTATTGAGGCATTAGGCATTCTGTCATTGGTTGTTGATTAGAAATTAGGTTAATTAGAGATTAGTCATTCTCAATCTATGTCCCCATCATCAAAGTCTATCAAATCAAAGAACTTTACTAAAAAGACTTTATCCAATGGCCTCCGCGTAATCGCCGTTCCCCAAAAAGACAGCTTAGCCGCGACAGTCTTAGTTTTGGTTGAGGCCGGTTCAAAATACGAAACCAAAGATATTAACGGCCTCTCGCATTTTTTAGAGCATATGTGTTTTAAAGGCACAAAAAAGCGCCCACGAGCGATAGATATTACGAGAGAGCTCGATTCCATCGGCGCCGAGTACAATGCTTTCACCTCTCAAGAATGGACGGGTTACTACGCCAAATCTCAATCGCATGAATTGGATACCGTAATAGATGTCATATCTGATATGTATATTAATCCGACTTTTGAAGCGGCTGAAATAGAAAAAGAAAAGGGGGTTATTATAGAAGAAATTAATATGTATGAAGACACTCCGCAAAGAAGAGTGCAGGAGATTTTTATGCATTTGCTTTATGGCGACCAGCCAGCCGGGTGGGATATTGGCGGCAGAAAAGAAGTGATCCGCGCCATGACCCGCGATCATTTTATTAAATATAGAAGCAAGCATTATTTGGCCGATTCAACCGCCGTTATTGTCGCCGGCGCCTTTGACGAAAAAACTATATTTAAAAAAATAGAACACGCTTTTAAAAATATAGCCGTTGGCAAAAAAGACGGCAAGGTCAAAGTTCATGAAAGTCAAAAAGAACCGGCCGTATCGGTTAAATTTAAAGAGACTGATCAATCACACCTTATTGTGGGCTTCAGGGCGTTTGACACTTACGACAAGCGTCGGGCGGCTTTGGAGCTTTTGAGCACTGTCTTAGGCGGCGGTATGAGCTCGCGTCTTTTTCAAAAAGTGCGCGAAGAATTGGGCGCCGCTTATTATGTGAAAGCCGGAGCCGACTTGTTCACTGATCACGGCTTTTTCTCGATTGCCGCTGGCGTTGAGCACTCCAAACTTGAAATTGTTATTAAAGCCATTTTGCATGAATGCAAAAACATGAGCGAACTTTTGATAACTGAAAAAGAATTGGAAGAAGCCAAAGATCAATTGGCCGGCCGCATGGTTTTAGGGTTGGAGACCTCCGACGAACTCGCTATGTATTATGGCGGGCAAGAGGTCATCAAAGAAGCGTTAAAATCACCCGAAGACTACTTGAAAGAAATTAAAAAAGTAACAAGAGAAGATATCCAAAAAGTAGCCAAATTTATTTTTCAAAACAATAAGCTCAACCTGGCTTTGATCGGCCCCGCGAAAGACGGAGAAAAGATAAAACCGTTGCTTAATATATAGGTAGTAATTTTGGAAGCCCGATGTTCATCGAGATGCGATGTCCCAAGTATTGATCTGCGCATGGGGGGCATCGCATCTCGCAATATTGAGCATTTGGTATCTAGATTTATCAGATTCCCAAAATATTAAGCTTTTATTATTTGGAGGCTCAAGAAGGTATGATGGTAAGAATTAAGACTATTTGGGAAAGAGAGTAAAAATATCACCTTCGCGAATTAGCATAAATATCGGCATATTTTGAACGGCTCACCGAGACTTCTCGGTGAGCCGTTCACTTATTGCCACCCCTGAAGCTTGACACAAAAAAACTTATGATGTATAATTAAAAGACTCAAGCGCCTTGTGTTTAGTTATATTTTCGAAGTATTATTATAAAAGGAGACGATTATTAATAAATGGATCCAAAAAGTATTGATATAACCTGGAGTGGCATTTGGAAACTTTTCATAGTTTTTCTATTAGTCACTGTTTTGTACTTGGCAAAAGACGTGTTTTTGTCGGTAATTTTGGCTATCGTGATTTCTTCGGCTCTTGATCAGCCGGTAACGTTTTTAGAGAAAAAAGGGATCCCGAGGATTTTAGGCACACTCTCGCTTTTTTTGGCCATGGTCTTGGTTATCGCTTTGATCGCCTACACCATCGTGCCTTTGGCTATTTTTGAAGTTAATAATTTGCTCTCTAACTTAAATAAAGCATCAGGATCGGTTTTTGATATTTTACAATCTTCGCAAGTGATTGAAACTTTAAACAAAAGTCTCGATCAGTTCTCTAACGCCTTGATTTCAGGCAGTATTTCTTTAGCCGATATCGTCTCTAACTTTTTGGGTGGCGCGTTTTTGGCTCTCTCGGTTTTTGTGCTTTCATTTTATTTAACTTTAGGGAAAGACGGAGTAGAGAAGTTTTTGCTCGCTGTCTTGCCCACCGCTTATGAAGAGCAAGTTTTGGATGTTTATACTAACGTCCGTAGAAAGATCGGCCGCTGGCTTGAGGGTCAAGTTTTCTTGAGCTTGGGTATGGGCGTCTTGGTATTCTTGGGCCTTTGGCTTTTGGGGGTTAAATATAGCTTGACGCTTGGTATTTTGGCCGGTGTGTTGGAGCTTGTCCCTTATGTGGGGCCAATATTTAGCGGTAGCATGGCAGTCTTGGTTGCCTTAACTCATTCGCCGTCTATGGCGCTCTACGTTTTATTGCTCTTCGTCGCCATTCAGCAGTTAGAAAATCATTTGCTCGTTCCGGCTGTCACACGATTCACAACCAGCTTGAATCCGGTCGTTGTCTTGATAGCGCTTTTAGTCGGTGGCAAGACTTTTGGGTTTATTGGATTGGTTCTGGCCGTACCCGTAGCCGTATTTGTTCAAGAAGTCGTCGAAGATTGGACAGAAGTCAAAGCACGCCGAAGAGCTGCAAGCTAGGATAATGCTAATCTACAAATTTAACACGAATGTCACGAATAACTAATGATACAAATACATCTATTCGCATATTTGTAGCATTCGAATAAGATTCGTAGATTAGTATTATATCCATCATGTCAAAGACTTTCTACATTTCAACCTCTATTCCATACGTGAACGCCGCTCCTCACATCGGCCATGCTTTAGAGTTTATACAAGCTGATGTATTGGCCAGATTCAAAAGGCAAAGGAGAGCTGACGTATTTTTTTTATCCGGCACCGATGACAATGCCTTAAAAAATGTAATCTCCGCCGAAGCGGCCGGCAAAAATCCAAAAGAATGGGTTGATGCGCACGCTGTTATTTTTAAGGATTTAATCTCGCGGCTAAATTGCTCAATCAACGATTTTATAAGAACTTCGACCGATGAGCGGCACATTGCTGGCGCCAAAAAACTTTGGACTTCATGCAAAAAAGAAGACATTTATAAAAAGAAATATAAGGGGCTGTATTGTTTAGGTTGTGAGGAATTCAAGTCAGAGAAAGATTTGCAAAACGGCGAGTGCCCCGAGCATCCCGGTAAAAAGCTCGAAGTTATAGAAGAAAAAAATTATTTTTTTAAACTTTCAAATTATCAAGATAAAATTCAAAAGCTTATTGAATCGGGAGAGTTAAAAATTGTGCCAGAAAGTCGTAAGAACGAAATTTTAAATTTTGTAAAAAGCGGACTGGAAGATTTCAGCATCTCGCGTTCCAAATCTCGCGCTAAGGGCTGGGGAGTAACGGTGCCGAGTGATGATAGTCAAATAATGTATGTGTGGTTTGACGCGCTCTCAAACTATATTAACGCGCTTGGTTACGCAACCGGCGATGAAAATTTTAAAAAATATTGGGTAAATGGCGATGAAGTTACGCATGTTATCGGCAAAGGCATTAACAGATTTCATACCGTCTATTGGCCGGCAATGCTAATGTCTGCCGGAATATCACTTCCTAAAACCGTTTTTGTCCACGGCTATTTGACTATCAATGGGGAGAAGATTTCCAAAACCGCCGGCAATGTTATTGATCCGTTTGCCGTCATCCAAAAATACGGCGTAGATGCCACAAGATATTATTTACTTCGTGAAATTTCTTCTTATGAAGACGGAGACTTTAGCTATGAAAAGTTTGAAGAGCGCTTTAACGGCGACTTGGCTAACGGCTTGGGCAATTTTGCCGCCAGAGTTTTGACATTAGCCAATGGTTTGGGAGAAATAAAAACTGATTTGGTAAATGATATTGAAGTTGAAGTGGCCGATAAGATTTTAGAATTGCGCAAGTTGGTGGAAGAGAGCATAGCCGAGTTTAAATTTCATGATGCCTTGGCTCATATTTGGGAGCTTATTGCGTTTGGCGATGTCTATGTGAACACCAAAAAACCATGGGATAAATCAGTTGGCGCGGAAGCTAAAAGACTGGCGATCTTAAATTCAATTATTATTTTAGACAACGTCGCGGCAATGGTTTACCCGTTTATGCCGGAAACGTCGGAGAAAATCACTAAAGCCATTGAGTGGAAATCCGACAACGCTTTTCATGTTTCTAAAATACAGACGCTTTTTCCTAGAATATAGTTTGAAAATTTCTAATAACTAATTAACCTAATTATTCTAATTAAGCTCCAAGCCCCAATTCTTAAAAGTTTGTAATTTTTGTCATTGGGATTTAGTCATTGATTAGGTCAATTAAAATAATTAGAAATTAGTCATTTACAGATTACGATTTAGTAAATGTCAAATTTATCAATTCAATAATATATGGCAACGCCTATTTTATTTGACAGCCACACTCACATCCAATTCCCCGCCTATGACGAAGATAGAAAAGAGGTTATTGACCGAGCGAAAATTGCCGGTGTCAAGATGATAACCGTCGGCACGCAATATGAAACCTCAAAGGCAGGTGTTATTTTAGCCGAACAATATCCCGACGATATTTGGGCGACAGTCGGGTTTCATCCCGCACACAGTATTCCTGTGTACGGGACTAGTCCTAATCACAAAGTAGTAGGTGGTTGGCATCACGACACTCAAGAACAAAAATCCGCCGAGCCGGAAAAATTTGATATTAAAAAATTAGAAGAGTTGGCCAAAAACCCCAAGGTGGTGGCGATAGGCGAGTGCGGGTTGGACTATTACAGATTAGCCACTAGCGACTTGTCACTAGCCACTAGTGTCAAAGAGGCGCAAAAACAAGTTTTTGTAGAGCAAATAAAAATCGCTCAAAAATTAAATAAGCCCCTAATGATTCACGCGCGTCCATCAAAAGGCACCGACGACGCTTATCTTGACGCTCTTCATCTGCTACAACCTACCACCTACAACCTACCACCTATTTTCCATTTCTACGCCGGCTCATTAGCCATGACCAAAACACTTGTTGATTTTGGAGCGTATTTTACTTTCGGCGGCGTTATGACTTTCGTTCGTGATTACGATGAGATTATAAAATACATTCCGCTAGAACGTATTTTGTTAGAAACCGACGCGCCCTATGTGGCGCCGCTTCCTTATCGTGGAGCGCGCAACGAACCGGCATATGTTGTAGAAACCGCTAAAAAACTAGCCGAGCTAAAAGGCATTAGTTTTGAAGAAACTTGCCAAATTACCACGAATAATGTTAGAATAGTATTCGGTATTGAATAGGTGATTCATAAAGGAGATGGTCGTGCGCAGGGAGTGGTCTTGGTGGGAAGCTTGCAAGACGTCGTTTGTGATGGGTTGGATGGGATTTTTGCTGTTTGCTTTTCCTGCTGACGGATATAGATTCAAACACACTCTGATGATCCTAGCTTTGGGGGTCGGTATTGGATTCATTCTACCCACTAAGGCGATTGTGACACTCTCAATTTTCTTATTTATAGCCACACTATTCATTATCAAGAAACACAGCATTGATTATTTTGATTTAGAAGAGTTTTTAGGCCTTTTTTGGCTGGTGTTTGTGACGGGAATGGTGATCACATCCATCGCATTGGGTTGCGCAGACGTTGATTTGTCCATCAAGAATGAAGTTAATAAATTTATCGGAGCAATCTTCCACTAGTAAATTAATTTGAATTATAACCGCTACTTTCACGGCGGTCTTTTTATTCATAACATTCCAACATTCTTGAGAATGTTGGAATGTTGGGTATGTTGGTGTTTATATTGTTGCTTTAAAATCAATAATTCTTTATATTCTATTTATACTTAGTGGTGGGAATAAGATGAAATCTCCGAGAGACGAGATGAGGGAAATCGTTGCTAATTTAAAAAAATGGACTGATGAGGATAAAATTGAATGGAGAAAGCTTCCCAGGTTTGCGCATCAATGCCAAATAAGTGAGACAAGTGTCACGCTAGAGCAGGTGATAGGCGCCTCCGATGTTTTCTCTCGGCTGACCATCGGCAACCTTTCAACCGGCCCCAGGGTTGCCAGTCCATTCTACGGCCTCGGCGCTTTGCTGGATTCTATTTTTCAGCAATTCTTAAAAAATAAGAGATACCAATTCAGCGATGATTGCGCTGGTATAAACCCAGGAGTTGATAGTGAATTTATTAAGAAGCTGGATAAGAAAAACGAAAAAGATTTTGTAGATGAGTGGGATAGACTCGCAAATATTCGGAGAAGTAAAAAACCCATCCGCCGGCCTAAGTAGCCGTAGGAAGTTCCGCTTCCCCATGATTATCTTTTCTTCGGAAGCGGAACTTTCCAAATATTGGATCCCTTTTGTTTATTTATGATTAAATAAATATCCCCGTTTCGGGGATTTCTTTTTGAAAAAAGTTGGAGAATGAGGTATATTATATTTGTATTGTCATCCCAGCGAAAGCTGGGATCCATTACATTAAAGTACTGGATTCCTGCGTTCGCAGGAATGACAGCATTACTATATATGAACTATAACCATCAAAAAATTGAAAAAAAGTGGCAAAAGGAATGGGCGAAGAGCGGCTATAAATTATGGCGCTCGCAAGACCCCGCCTCTACTAAAGCTACGGCGGGCAAAGCAAAAAAATATGTTTTAGATATGTTCCCTTATCCATCAGGCGAGGGGTTGCATGTAGGGCACTTGCTGGGCTATGTCGGCTCTGATATTTTGAGCCGCTATTATCGCATGCGCAGCTATAATGTTTTGCACCCCATGGGTTGGGATGCTTTTGGACTGCCCGCCGAAAATTATGCCATCAAGCACAAAATTCATCCGAGTGTTGCGGTAAAAATAAATATCAAAAATTTTAAAAAGCAATTAAATGCTCCCGGTTTTAGTTATGACTGGAGCAGAGAAATAAACACCACCGATCCCGAATATTATAAATGGACACAGTGGATATTTTTACAATTATTTAAAAAAGGTTTGGCTTATGAAGCCGAGTTGCCGGTCAATTGGTGTCCGAAAGACAAAACCGTTTTGGCAAATGAAGAGGTGGTGGACGGTTGTTGCGAGAGGTGCGGCTCAAAAGTGGAAAGAAAAAAGTTGAAACAATGGGTCTTGAAAATCACGGCTTATGCCGACAGATTAGTTGACGATTTAAAACTTTTGGATTGGCCGGAGAAAGTTAAGGAGCTACAAAGGAATTGGATCGGCCGTTCGGAAGGCGCTCTTTTGAAATTCCCAATTACCAATTTCCAATTACCAATTAAGGTAGCCCCTCGACAAGGCTCGGGGACTAATTTTATAGAGGTTTTCACGACTCGGCCGGATACATTGGCTGGAGCGACTTATTTAGTTTTGGCGCCGGAGCATTTGTTTATCAAGAATTTGGAACCTAGAATTTTGAATTCAGAAGAGGTTAAAAAATATATTGAGGCAACCAAGAACAAGAGCGACAGAGAGAGACAGGAAAATAAAGAAAAAACAGGAGTTGAATTGAAAGGCGTAAAAGCTATAAATCCTTTAACTAAAGAAGAAATCCCCGTTTGGATTTCGGATTATGTTTTATCCACCTATGGCACGGGGGCTATTATGGCAGTTCCACAACACGATGAGCGCGATATGGAATTCGCTGTTAAATTTAACTTGCCAATTGTTGATAAACCTTTAATACCCAAAGACGAGGTTATAAAAAAAGTAAATGGTAAAAAAACAATCAACTACAAACTTCGCGACTGGATATTTTCTCGCCAGCGTTATTGGGGTGAACCGATCCCAGTTATCAAATGCGCTAAATGCGGGACGATCCCTGTTCTAGAGAATGAATTGCCGATAAAATTGCCAAAGGTAAAAAGCTACGAACCAACCGGCACAGGTGAGTCGCCTTTAGCCGCGATTGATAAATGGGTGAACGTTAAATGCCCCAATTGTAAAGGCCCAGCGAAGAGAGAGACCAACACCATGCCTCAATGGGCCGGATCGTGTTGGTATTACCTCGGATACCTCCTCGGAAATCAAAAATCAAAAATCAAAAATCAAAAATCAAAAATCAAAAATCAAAAAAGTGGTTTGGTGATATTTAAAAATACTTTTGACCATTGGATACCGGTTGACCTATATATCGGCGGAGTGGAGCACGCGGTTTTGCATTTGCTCTATGCGCGTTTTTGGCACAAATTTTTGTATGACATAGGAGTTGTGGGCACAAAAGAGCCGTTTCAAAAACTTATGAACCAGGGGCTAATGATGGGGCCTGATGGAGCGAAGATGTCTAAATCAAAAGGGAATGTGATAAGCCCTGACGAAATGATTAAGCTTTTTGGCGCGGACGCTTTAAGAATGTATGAAATGTTTATGGGGCCGTTTGAAGACTCAAAATCATGGGATCCGCACGGCATAACCGGCATCAGCCGCTTCTTAAATCGCGTTTGGGTTTTTACTGAAAAAAACAGAAAGACCAAGAAATCAGAAGAGGTTGCGTCGCGCTCGCTCCAGAAAACCATTAAAAAAGTTACTGAAGATATTGAAAATTTTCACTTTAATACAGCCATAAGCGCCATGATGATTATGCTAAACGAAGTTGAATCTCTGCCAATTTCCGGTAAAGAGCTTCTGGATTTCGCTAAAATTTTATCTCCATTCGCTCCGCATATGGCGCAAGAAATCGCCGCGCAACTAGGCTTTAAAAAATTATTGGATTATGAACCCTGGCCCAAGTGGGACGAGTCAAAAATAGTTGAAAATACTTTCAAGTTAGTGATTCAAGTTAACGGCAAAGTCCGCTTGGTTTTGGACGCTAAAAAAGGCATAAGCGAGGATGAAGCCAAAGATTTAGCCCTCCAAAACGAAATCGTTAAAAAGTGGGTTGGCGGCGCACCGCTCAAAAAAGTTATTTTTGTTAAAGATCGTTTGATTAATTTGATTATTTAAGTTACAATATTTTAAGCTATCGGATGTGGGGTGAGGTGATGGCTAGAAGTTTGACATCAGCAACTATTTTGGCTTTGATTTCTATATTTTTGTATGGCTGTAATACTGCGCGTCCATCTGACGCCGATGTTGATAAAGATGGATTGATAAGCGAATACGATAATTTTTTGAGAGGTAGGAGCACTAGGAGAATAACGGATTTATACATTTGCACGGAAACCAAGCCATCCAATGGTTTTTGGGTAAAGTTTTGTACGCCTCAATCCGAAGTTTGGCTCGATTGTTGCGGCAATTGGCCAAAGATTAATGTGAGGACGACAATTCAAAACATATCCATTAAGGTAGATGAGAATTGCAACCCACCCCATCTTAGAGTCTATTTCATGGGTTATGTTAATAAACAGAAACCAAAGAATAAAGATTTTGAGAGGCTATACAAAGAGTGGGTTTATGGACCATACTATTGGGATTATGATATTGAGGTATATACAGGACGAGTTACAATTCTGGTGTCTTCCCAAGATTTGAAAAAGGAGCTAGAGAACCTTTTGAAAAATTATAATGAGAAGCAGGCTCTAAAGATACGGCAGATGTTGCCAGGTTCATTTTATTATAAACCCATCAAGAAATAAAATCCGCTCCGGCGGTTTTTTTATTCGCGAAAACTTATTTATCCCTATTTCAGTTATAAATTATATGAAGAAGCTCTCACTGTCTTTGCTGATTGATAAATTTAAAGGCAAAAAAATTGCCGTTATAGGGGACATTATGCTTGACCACTTTATTTACGGCGAAGTGGATCGTATTTCTCCCGAAGCGCCGGTGCCGGTCGTTGCTTTCCAAAAAGAAAAATTCGTGCCGGGGGGCGCGGCCAATATTGCTTCGAACATTGCCGCGCTTGGTGGGCAGGCTTTTATGATAGGCATGGTGGGGCATGATATTCCAGGCAAAAATGTTTTAGAAAAGTTAAGAGAGTTCGGCGTTGATACTTCTTATGTTATTAAAAAAGAAAAAATTTATACCACTGAAAAGATCAGGGTTGTGGCCCGTGGCCAGCAGATAGTCCGCGTTGATAAAGAAGTAGTTAACGCCCCCAGCCAAAAAGACGAAGAAGGTATTTGTTTGAATATTCAAAAGGCTATAAAAGACAGCGACGCGGTTATCTTGTCTGACTATGCCAAGGGTTTTGTAACGCCTAAAATTGCCGAAGTCTCTATCGCCACGGCTAACAAATTTAAGAAGCCGATTTTGGTCGGGACTAAGTCTAAAGTTGTCAGCCACTTTAAGGGAGCGACACTCGCGACCCCCAACCATAAAGAAGCCGAGGCTATTGCCGAGGTGTCTGACATGAAGCAGGCTGTGAAAATTATTCAAAAACAATTAAACTGCAATGTCTTGGTAACTCAAGGAGCGAGCGGCATGACGCTTTTTGAGGGCGCTAAAGAATTACATTTTCCAACCAAGGCGCGTGAAGTTGTGGATGTGGTGGGCGCGAGCGATACCGTCTCTGCCTCTCTCGCCATCTCACTTGCCTCCGGCGCCCCAATTTATGACGCCATCACAGTCGCGAACCACGCGGCAGGTATTGTCGTCGGGAAAGCGGGGACGGCGGTTGTGACGCCGGAAGAACTTAGAACAAGTTTTGACTTCTAATTGCGTTATCATGCTGGGTGCAATATTATTACGAACTGTAATTCAAAATTCAAAAATCAAAAGTCAAAATTACAAATCAAAAATCAAAAATTTTAATACATGAGTTTTGACTTTTGATTTCATAAAGATGTCCAAAATAAAATCCACTCAAGAAATCCAACAGATAGCCAACCAGCTGAGAGGTGATAATAAAACCATCGTCACTTACAACGGTTCTTTTGATATTTTACATGTCGGCCATGCGAGGTCATTGCAAGAGGCCAAAACTTTAGGCGACGTGCTTATTGTGCCGTTAAATAGTGATAAGTCTGTTAAAATGTATAAGGGGCCTAAAAGGCCGATCGTGGGTGAGAAAGAACGCGCTGAGATGCTCTCGGCTCTAGGATGTGTTGACTATGTGGTTTTTTTTGACGAAACCGACCCTATAAGGATTTTAGATATTATAAAGCCGCATATTCACGCGAACGGCGCTGACTACGGCGAAAACTGCATTGAAAAAGATATCGTAGAAAAAAACGGCGGCAAAATTCAAATTTTAAAATGGAGTGACGGCTTTTCTACCTCCAAGCTAATCAAAAAAATAGTAGATTTATACGGTCCATCAGGTAATTCTTTTTAATTAACTACCATGTGTGGCATAACCGGTTACATAGGCAAAAAAGAAGGACTAGCCCTAGTCTTCAATAGTTTGAAAAAATTAGAATATCGCGGCTATGATTCAGCCGGCGTGGCTTATTTTGGCAATAAAAACGGCGAGATGGTTTTGGGGGCCATAAAAAGAGCGGGGAAGCTTGAGGTTTTGGGAAAAGTTATTGGGAACGAACAATCCCTCCCGGGTACTTCGGCCATTGCTCATACCCGTTGGGCGACTCATGGCGTCCCCAATGAAGCGAATGCTCATCCGCACTCTGATTGTAAAAAACAAATATTTTTAGTTCACAACGGTATTATCGAAAATTATCAGGAATTAAAAACCCAGCTTAAGAGCGTGGGGCATAAATTTAAATCAGAAACAGACACCGAAGTTGTCGCGCACTTGATAGAAGAAAACCTAAAAAGCGAAAAAAATTTTGAAGATGCATTTGCCCAATCATTAAAGTCTATAAGAGGCGCCTATGCCTTGGCGGTCATTTCTAAATCTTCCCCCCAGCAAATTTATTTTGCCCGCCTTGGGAGCCCTTTGGTTTTGGGCATCGGCCAAGATGAATATTTTTTGGCATCAGACCCAACTGCTTTAGCGGGTCTCGTAAAAAAGGTGGTTTATCTAAAGGACGGCCAAAGAGGTAAAATTGCCCTTGACGGAATGACCGTCGGCCCCGCTAGGCCCAAAATAGAATCTTTAGAGTTGGAGGCTGGTGGAGTCGAGAAAGGAGGATTCCCGCACTTTATGCTTAAAGAAATTTTTGAAGGTCCGGAGGTGGTGGAAGCCGCCATTCGCGGGCGTCTTTCAAAAGATAAAGGCACGGTGAAGCTCGGCGGGCTTCAAACTGTGAGTCAAAAGCTTCAGAAAATTAAAAAGATTGAGATTTTATCCTGCGGCACGTCTTATTATTCCGGCATGATAGGTAAGCTGTTATTTGAAGAGTTTGCCGGTATCCCGGCCGAAATACTTTTGGCCTCGGAATATCGTTATCAAAAAAATCCCATTCAAAAAGGCACAGCCAGTTTATTTATATCGCAATCCGGTGAAACCGCCGACACTTTAGCGGCTTTGAAAAAAGCATCATCTAGAAAGTATTTAACATTAGGTATTGTGAACTCCGTTGGCTCAACCATTGCTCGCGATACCGATGCCGGAGTATATAATCACGCCGGTCCTGAAATAGGCGTCGCCTCCACTAAAGCGTTTTTATCTCAAGTGGCGGTATTGGCGCTTATGTCGTTGTACACCTCTAAATCAAAATCGCCTCATCATAAAATCGCTAAAGCCTTGTCGGATATTCCTAAAAAAATCAGATTAGTTTTGAATCAAAGCGAAAAAATCAGATCTCTTTCTGAAAAATATTCCAAATATAAAAATTTTTTATACATCGGACGCGGCTATAATTATCCGGTGGCTCTGGAAGGCGCTTTAAAGTTGAAAGAAATATCATACGCGCACGCGGAAGGGTATGCCGGTGGGGAGATGAAACATGGGCCGATTGCCTTAATTGATAAAGATTTCCCGACAGTCGCCATTGTGACCAAAAATAAGTTATACGAAAAATTAGTTTCTAATCTTCACGAAATAAAAGCTCGTGGCGGTCCCATCCTAGCCATAGCAACTGTCGGGGATAAGGCCATTGCCTCAATCGCCGACGACGTCATCTATGTGCCGGAAACTTTGCCGCAATTGGAGCCACTGATTAACACCGTTCCATTACAGCTTTTTGCCTATCACTACGCGGTTATAAAAGGCTGTGATGTTGATAAACCCAGAAACCTCGCCAAAAGCGTTACGGTGGAATAACCATTCTTTTTCCTCCCCCTTTCATAAAGGGGGAGGAGTAAGGTGGGGGATTTATCTAATGAGTCGAGAAGTTACCATTTAATGCTATAATAATAGGATGGAAAAACTCATCGGTATTCTAATCTTAGCCATCGCCCTTGTCGGGCTAGTTTTTGTTTATAACGCGGTTGTAGAATTTTTAAGAAGCCGTCCGGCTCCACCTAAGACGATTCAGCTTCCCAAAGAGTTTTTAAATCGTAGACCATTATTCGGCGAATAATCTTGGAAGTCCCACTTCCCCGAAGCACGACTTCCCCAAAGTTATCCCCCTCTTTGGAAGTCGTGCTTCGCAATATTGATCATTTTTAAATTCAATATTGGGGAAGTCCGATGTCCTCCATGCGAAGATCAATTTGGGGACATCGGACTTCCTAATTGCCTCGGATGCACTCGCAATGACTCCATTAGAGAAGTAATTCGTCAAATTATATTATTTCCTCTCCGACAACACCACTTCCGCCTCCATTTCTTTTTCTCCTCGCATGAGTCTTAAATTCATTTTATCTCCCACACTCATGTCTTCCAAAAAATCTTGAATTGTTTTTTCTTCAGTGAGTTTTTCTCCGTTGCATTCAAAAATAACGTCTTTTTCTTTTATTCCGGCTTTATGAGCCGGCGACCCCGGTACCACGCCCTCGTTTTGGTGCCCGTGGCCTAAAACCAACATGCCGTGATCAACGGTCAATTTCATTTTATCTTTTAAGTTTTCATCAACTACAACATATCGAAGGCCCAATAGCGGTCTCCTGATGCGACCAAAACTTTTCAAATCTTCCAAGTCCCTTTTGGCCGCGTTTATAGGAAGCGCGAAGCTTAAGTTTTGAGCTCCGTAGACAATGGCCGCGTTAATGCCGATCGCCTCGCCATCCATGTTCACTAATGGCCCTCCCGAGTTGCCCGGGTTTATAGCCGCATCGGTTTGGATTAATCCTCGGAGCTCCTGCATCGGCGCCTTAGGGTCGGCCGCGGCTCGAATCGAGCGTGATAGTCCCGAAATTATTCCTGACGAAACCGTATTTCTAAAAAGCCCTAAAGCGTTGCCGATTGCCAAAATTTGTTCTCCTAATTCCACTTTAGAGGAGTCTCCGAGCGTAACAACGGGCAAGTTATCCGCTTTTATTTTTAAAATGGCAATATCTTCAATCGGATCGCGCGCCAAAACCACTCCATTGAACTTTCGTCCGTCATTTAATAAAATTGTATATTCCGAGTTGGAATCAGCCACCACGTGTTTGTTGGTGAGTATTATTCCGTTCTCATGGACTATAAATCCGGACCCCCCGCCAATCTTCACCATTCCGCGCGAGTCAACCGCGTCTTTGGGAATCTGAAACGGTTCTTCTCCCATCGGCCCGGGCATAGTGAGCTCCGGCGGCATTTCTTTCTCAATGTCTTCCAAACTTTTTGATATTACAATTGATACGACTGCCGGCATAACTTTTTTAATTGTTTTAACTATATTTGATGTAGCCATATCAATTAGTATAAAGTCTAAAGTCTAATGCGACAAGTCTTTCCTCTCTCTTTTCACAAAAGGGGGAGGCCAGGTGGGGGATTCTTTCGATAAATAAAAAAAGTCCCGCTTGTGGGACGAGAGAACTGCGCAGCCAGTTAGGTGTTATTGATCAGCACGAACGGCTGGGTGTAGACAAGGTCGCCGATGGTAAGCGTGCCGGCCCTGTACTTATTGGCGTTCTCCGGCGAGAGATTGGTGCGCTCGCTAAGCATGAACTCTTCCTCGGTAGTCCCAAGATGTTTCAGTATGGACGGGATATCCGACGCGGCCTCATCGATGGATTGAAGCATCGTCTCCAGTGCCATCTTGGCCATCCCACCGAGTAGCGTGTAAGCAGAAACACCCATAGCTTTCTTGAGTAGAGTAGTCAAGCGGTCGCCTTCCAGGACATGAGCAAGAATCGCCCTCTTGGATTTGAGCAAGCTCTCGGTAGTTACAGGGAGTGCCATATAGTCCCTGAGAACTTCAGGGAGTTCCGCGGCAAAGGCTTCCATTATAGGCCTCTGATCATTCGGAATAGTGGCTCTGAAAAAAGCATCGTTCCGAAGCGCAGCAACCACATCTTCCTTGTTCGACATTCTATTTTCCCTCCTGTTTTGGCCACCCAAACCCACCTTTTACCTCTTGCTATTATAGCAGGCTCTAAAGCACTTGTCAAGCCGTTTATCATTGTGGTAGTAAATAAAAAAAGTCCCCGCCATAGCAGGGATTCTTATGTATAAATATATCCGCCAGTCCTCGGCGGTAGCTCTCCCAATCGCCACTGGCCGAAACCGCGCTGTTTGATAAGCTTGGCCATTTCGGCGTCAACTTCGGTAGGGTAGGGCGTTCCATAAGGAGCTGAATAGGTTTCCGGAGTGGGTTTTTCGAGATCTTCCCAGTATTTTGCGATATAAGCGTTACGTTCGTCATTGGTTAGGTGTAGTGTGTAGCCATCGGGGCGTGGTACGCCTCCGGGACTAAATTCCATCCATTTCTGACAAACCACGCGAACTTTTGCCATGCCATCCTCCGTATAGGGCCGTTTTCAATCCGAGTTATAGCATAGCATACATAACTATATTTTGTCAACTATTGACTTTTAGATATAAATTTGCTATAATTAATCAGTTGAAAAAGAGTATGTAGGAGGGGGCATGGGAGAGGTTCGGAAAGTCTACATCATGCGTGGCGTCTCGGGCTCCGGTAAGTCTACCAAGGCCAGAGAGCTTGCTGGAGAGACTGGGAAGATTCATTCTACTGATGATTACTTCATGAAGGATGGGGTCTACAAT
>Ga0209515_10002459_pt1 | contig 28431 bp, 30 predicted proteins | sample Subgroupgradi54m_FD_187454 | JGI IMG/M metagenome (GOLD analysis project Ga0209515, IMG submission 187454) | Subsurface groundwater microbial communities from S. Glens Falls, New York, USA - GMW60B uncontaminated upgradient, 5.4 m (SPAdes)... ... | reverse complement strand
CCGTTTTTTCACTTTGATAAGCGGAGAGCTTGCTGTGAATTTCCATCTCGCGCAAACTAGGCCGTATTCCCAAAAAAGACAACTGGGTTTCCCGCAAACCTGTTTTAATCCCCCGCTGTGTTTCCTCCGCCTGCCGATGGCCTTGAGTCGCGTGCGACCTGTACAAAAGCAAAACTTCGGCAATGTTAGCGATTTTCACATACCGCGACGCTCGCAACCACATATCAAGGTCCTCGCAATATTTCATAGCGGGGTTGTATCGCAAATTATATTTATCCAGTGTTTCTTTTCGCATAATCACCGTCGGGTGAACAAGAGAGGCTTGAAAAAGCAAATTGGCTTTTATCTCTTCCGGATGTGTGGGATGTTTAATGACACTTTCCGTTAAGCCAAAAGTTTTTGCCCAGGCGCCACAAATTGAAATACCCAAATTTTTTTCCATGTACGCCACTTCCCGCTCCAGCCTCTTCGGCAAAGAAATATCGTCAACATCCATTCTGGCGATGTATTTCCCTTTGGATTCATCTATGCCAACATTAAGAGACGAAGCTAAAGTGTTAACCGAAGCGGGCAATCTGATATGGCGAATTCTCAAGTCAGAAAATTGGTTGATAATCCGCAAACTCTCCTCGCTGGTGTGCGCGTCGCTCAAAACAACTAACTCAAAATTTTTGTAAGTTTGGTCAAGCACGCTCTGTATAGCCTGCGACAAATATGTCTCGCCATTGTAAACTCCCAGAAGAACGCTCACAAGGGGTTTTGTGTTTTCCATAGCTATTTAGAAACGCTGTTTTAAGGCCACCCAAGATTTGTCTAAATCGGCGTTTGTCTCCACAGTTCGCTCGCTGTAAAGCATTGATTCTAAAATCGCTGGTTGCACCGTGACAATGTTGCCTCCCGCGGCAAAAGCCTCGCCCACTTGCGAAACAGTGCGAATGCTCCCGACTATCAGTTTGGGATTATCGTACCCGCCAGCGCGGAGAAATTCTTGGATAGCAGAAGTGATTTTAGCCGGATGAGAATTAACTTCCGACTCTTTCCCCAATATCTCGTGACTTTTCACGAAAGCTTCATTAGCTCTGTATTTTTGATGGTCCTCAATGCTTCTCGCCCAAAACAAACTGATAAAAGAAGGGAGATGGTTTCGGCTCGCGAGAACGGCAATCATTAACTGCTCAAAAGTCATCATGGCGGTAATGTTGACGGGGATTTTCAGGTCAAAAAGTTTTTTAATAACAACCAAACTTTTCATATCGTTAGGTATCATCGGAACCTTAATGACCACATTGCTCGCAAGCTCTCTGTATTTTTGAGCTTCACTGACCATTTCTTTGGCCATGGCCGTGCTGTCAGTTAATTCTATTGAGACCGGTTTGCCCTTCATTATTTGGCAAATGGATTTAATGGTCGGCTTGAGTTGTTTTAATGTCAAGCCGTCTTTTAGCATGATGCTTTGGTTGGTCGTAACACCGTCAATAATCCCGGTGGCATTCCACTTCTCCACTTCTTTAAGGTTTGAGGAGTCAAGAAAAAGACTGCGATTAAAATGTAATTGCTTCTTTTGCATTATAAATGATATTGTATACCCCGTGCCTTGATTTGCAAGGCAACTATCATGAAAACAAAAGCTTTATTTATAGACCGAGACGGGGTTATAAATGAGCTCTATTACGAGCCCGACTACGGGATTATTGAGAGTCCGCTCATACCAGAACAAATACGCCTAGTATTTGGCATTGTGCCGCTTCTCAAGACAGCTAAAAAACTGGGATACAAAATAATTATTATTTCCAATCAGCCGAATGTGGCGTTAGGTAAAACAACAGAGTCAAACTTTAAGCGAATCTCCAAAAAAATTACCGAGCTGTTAAAAAAAGAGGGTGTTACGATTGACGGGGAATATTACTGTTTTCATCATCCCTTCGCTAAAGTTAAAAAATTAAGAAAAAAATGCCATTGCAGAAAACCGGGCACGGCTTTATTTTTGGAAGCCTCCAAAGAATATAATATTGACCTTAACGCTTCGTGGATGATTGGAGACGGCGTAGCTGATGTTTTGGCGGGAAAAAGCGCTGGCTGTAAAACCATTCTGCTTGCCAATATAGAGGCTACGGAAAATTTAAGAATTATTGAGCAACAATTAAAAGATTCTAAACCGGATTATATTATCAAGCGACTTACAGACGCCGTATCTATAATAAAATGATTGCCATAATAATTGCAGGAGGCGGAGGGGTGAGACTCCGACCTTTGACCGATAATATTCCCAAGCCAATGGTGGAAATTGACGGCAAGCCTATTCTTCTTCACACAGTGGAATTATTAAAAAGCCACGGCATTAAAAATTTTATATTCGCTCTCTGTTACTTGCCGGAAAAAATAGTTTCCTATTTTGGCGATGGCTCTAAATTCGGAGCGCGTATTGAATATACCCATGAAGACCCGCTGAAACCTCTCGGCACGGCCGGAGCGATAACGCTTTGTAAAAAATATATCAAGGAAAGTTTTATCGTTACTTACGGCGATATTGTGAGGAAACTTGATGTAACCGAAATGATAGAACAGCACAAAAAAACGAAAGCTTTCGCTACGATAAATGTCTATAAAAGAGAGGGGGGCAACCCTAAAAGCAAAATAGAGTTTGACCAAAATAAAAAAATTTTGAAATTCACAGAGCGACCGACCGAGAAAGACGCGCAGGAGGAATTTGTCTGGGCCAACGGTTCATTTTATATTTTAGAGCCGGAAATATTTGATTTTCTGCCGACTTCTGCAAAAAGCGACTTCGGAGCCGACATTTTCCCAAAGTTGCTTGCGGGAAAAAAAGCTTTGTATGCTTACCCAACAACAGATTATTTTATGGATATCGGCAATCGTGAAAAACTTGAGAGGGCAAGAAAAACATTTCGCCCGACCCGATCAGTTTGAAAAAAGAAATGCGGTCGTTCCAGATTTGGAACGACCGCTATTATTCTTTATTGCCTAGAGTTTCGGCGTGGCGACCGGTGGCTTCGCATCGCCGTAAACATCGCGGACAACCTTTGAAATGCCTGTGGCTTCCCGCTCCCAGTTGCGGGCGAAGGATTTTGAATTGCGAAGCGCCTCCACACGCGGACCGTATTTCTCACGATTGGCGGAAAGAAGCACTTCCTCGCTTTCAAAAACAACGGGCGAAAGTTCCCTGTACTGCCAGTAAACCGAAAGGTGCTTCGCGACATAGGTCGCCGTCCGTGGAACATGAACACCGACCGTTACGATTCCGATGCGCTTGAGGTCACATTCAAGCGCCAAATCGAAAATGTTCAGCAGTTCCTGTCTGGTGTTGGACGCAATAGCTTTGCGGTGCCGTTCCCAAACAACAACTTCTGGAAGATTCAGTCTGTCAAAAGAAATGATAGGCGCAAACGACAACCTTCGGCTTATACTCCCAAATGAGCCAAATGCCCGCTTGCAGATTCATCTCCCCGCCACCGACCATGCAAAGCGGGTTGTTGTCGTCAACGGGAACTTTAACCGAAAGGTGGGCAGACCGTTCGTCGCTAACCACGAGGTCTTCGCTCGGAACCCAAGAGTCATTTTCGGAAGCCCGCTGAATACCACGCCCAAGAATTGCAATCATATCAAACACAAACCACCTCAACTTTCTTTTAGAGATTTTATCTCGTTTTTTTATTACAACTAACCTGTGCGTATAATTGCATATTTACACTTTTTTGTCAACAATTTAACTTTTTAGTTTCGGATGCGTTACAATAGCGTGCCAGATTATAGCTTGAAAACTTTCGGCCAGGGGTGTGATGAACTCGGCCTCGCGAATCGGAATGAGAATTGAAGCGGTCGCCACTTTCCTCGTATAGCCACCATCGCGACTGACGATACCTGTGATGGGAGTGCCGATTTTCTTCGCGTATTCCAAAGCTTTGACGATGTTGGGACTAATGTTCTTTTCAAAAATGCCACCTCCGACCGAAAGAACCATAACCATGTCCCGCGCGGACAGATGGCTCACTTCAAGCCATCTGCCGAAAACAGTCTCCCACCCGTCATCATTCGTTCTCGCCGTCAGTTCAGCGACATTATCAGTCGGCGCATAGGCTTCAATATGACAAATTTTCCTAAAGTCGTTGACCGCGTGAGAACAATTGGCCGCCGACCCGCCAACGCCCAAAAGAAAAAGTCTGCCAGCTCTTTTTTTAAGATTCACCAAAAGGCGGATGACGGCTTCCACCTCCGCGGTGTCCACCTCCATCATAACCTTTTTCGCAACGGCGAGATATGTATCAATATAATTTTTTTCTTTTTTCATCCCGTTAGAAATAGGACGCGGACACAGAGCTTCCCGCTTCCAGAGTTATTTTTAATAAAGTTTAATCTTGATATTGCATTCATATATTTCTTACGCGTCCGCGATTTCTAACGGGATCATCCCGTTAGAAATAGGACGCGGACGCAAGGCTTCCCGCTTCCAGAGTTATTTTTAATAAAGTTTAATCTTGATATTGCATTCATATATTTCTTACGCGTCCGCGATTTCTAACGGGATCATCAGTTTAGATTAACTAATACCTTAGTCCCCTCCCAATCAAATCGCACTTTTCTCTCCTCCAAACCCCTAGCCTTCATTTTCGCCCGAAAAGCTTCCTTCTTGTTGTTGACATAAAACACAAACCAACCGCCCCCGCCCGCTCCCATGATTTTACCACCCAAAGCGCCCGCCTTTATAGCTTCATCGTACCACGCATCTATCTGGGAATTGGAAACTTTGTCAGATAAAGTTTTCTTAATCCGCCAATGCTCATTGAAGGTCTCGCCGAAACTGTCAACATCTCCTTTAAGAAGATAGCCTTTCGCCTTCTGCCCCAACTTTTTTATATCATCTAAAGCTTTAATGTGCTTTTTACTCGCCAAATCTTTTTGTTCTTTAAGAGCGTGGCCGGCATCCCGATAAATTCCGGTTCTAAAAAATAAAAGGTTGGATTCCAATTCTGAAATCGTATGGAGCGATAGGGGCAATGGCTCCATCGTTACGCGACCCGACATATCTCTTTCAAAATATTTAATTCCTCCCAAAGCGACAATATATTGGTCTTGCGGACCGATAAAGTCTCGGCCCAATTTTACACTCTCAATTTGAAAAGCTTTTTTGGCCAAATCCAATTGAGAAACCGCCTGTCTTTTATAGCAATAAAGAGCGTGGAGCAATCCGACTTCCAAAGCAGCCGACCCGCCCAAGCCCGACCTTCCCGAAACCTCCGAGCTGATGCTGACACTGACTCCTTTGGTAACTCCTGCGTGCTCTAGGCAAGCTTTAATGTAGGGCGGTATCTCCTTTGTTGAATGACCTTGAAATGCCTCCACACCATAAGAATAACCGATAAAATTTTGGTCTTCGGTCATGGTCAAGGTTACTAAAAGGTAGCGATTGAGAGACGCGCTAATCCAAGCGCCACCCTTGATTTTACTGTACCAACTGACATCCGTGCCTCCGCCCGCGAGCGTCATCCGCATCGGCGTTTGGGTGATAATGACAGCCCTGTCGCGAGACGCGTGTAGGTTCATGGACATTTTAGGCATTGAAAAATTATATATCCTTATGTATAAAAATAAAAGGGCACAAATCTATTCTTAAATTTTTGAGAATACCAGAATAGATTTTTTATGCGCCAAGAAACCTCAAAATCCTTTCAGCCCGCTTTTGCCAAGTGTAATCTAAAACTTTCTCATAAGCCCTATCGGCGAGTCGCGCGCCGAGTGTTTCATCAGTCAACAGTTTGAGAATCCCCCCCTCTAAACTTTTAAGGTCTCCGGGCAAAACAAAAACCGCCGTATCGTCGTCTAAAATTTCTCGGACAGACGGCAAATCGCTCGTAACAATCGGCCGGCGAGACGCCATGTACTCAAACATTTTCATCGGCGACATAAAACTTTTGTAATAGGCCGTGTTGGGATAATTCATCACCAAAACATCGGAGCTCCTCATGTACCGCGCCACAACATTTTGAGACACATGACCGACAAGCGTGTAAGCCGAAACGGGAATGCCAGCGCTATTCAAAACCCCCGCAAGCTCAATTTTTTCGCCGTAGCCCAAACCCGCAATAAGAAGGTGCGCCTCTGACAACGATAATCGCAAAACGCCGAAGGCTTGCAGAAGTTCAATCACCCCTTTGTCCATGCCCATTGTTTTGTATTTGCCGACATAAGATACGATTTTCGCCGAAATCGGCAGATGAAGTGTTTTTCGCAATTCTTCTTTTGACTCCGTTCCAGAAAAAACCGACAGATCAACGCCATTCGGCGCCACCAAAATTCGCTCCGCCGAAAAACCGGCCTGAACAAAGTCATTTTTGATAATGGAATTGACAGCAACAATTCTGTCGGCTTTTTTCAAAAGCGGTAACAAATGTCGCCTGTAAGAGCCGATGCCAATATGAGTTTCAAAAATAACGCGAAAGCCTAAGAACGCAAGAAGGCATCCGAGGTTGTCCATGGTGTAAATAATCCGATTGCGAGACCTAAAAGCAAAAAAACCTAAAACAAAAAGATAAAAATTGGCGTACTGAAAAATAAAAGCCAGCCTTCCTAAAACTTTTCCAAAAATCAGAAAATCAAAACTCCAGATTTTTTTAATGACAAAAGGCGTTTTGATTCCGTAATAGACAAAAGGATTTTCTGTAGCCTCTTTGAAACGCTTCGGCACAACAAGCTCAACCGAAGCTCCAGCATTTTCCAAAGACTCTGACAGTCGCGCCAAATAAACGCTGTGAGCGGAAGTGGAAGGAAACCGACAGTTGCAGAGAATTGTAATTTTTTTATTCATTGCTACTTATGCTACAAGACTGAAGATTCAATTGCAACAAAAAATTTCAGTGATAAACTACTAAGATTGTGCAAAGACTAAAACGCAAATTTCTCAACCTGATACGCCGTGTCAAAGTCATCAAAAACTGGCCGAGGTTCTGCTTCCCGTTTGACCGCGTCGGTCGATGGCCGAGAGAAGCCTTGCTTCGTTCAGGCGGTAAAATACTTTTAAGGGCCTTTCGTTCTAGCGACTTTGCGTTCTTTAATGAAATCGTGGTGGACGATATTTATCATACTGAAGTTTTTGGGACGCCGAGACAAATTGTAGATGTCGGAGCCAACATAGGCGTGTTTTCCATACTGGTGGCAAAAAAATTTCCTGATACGACAGTGATTTCCATTGAACCGGAAAAATCCAACTTTGAAGCTCTGAAGGAAAACATTGCGCGAAGTGGCGCGAAAAACATCACTGCAATCAATGGCGCGATTGGGACTTCTGTGGGTGAATTTCCTCTCTTCGTAAGCAGTGTAAACGCTGGAAATCATAGTTTGTACGGCGCGGGCGTTGCCCAAATGGTAAAAACCCACAGGTTGGAGGAATTTCTGCCAGCAGACATTCTTAAATTAGACGCCGAGGGAATAGAGTATGAGATTTTCAAGCAAGCTGTTCCCGACTTTGATTATATCGCCATGGAAACGCACAATGGAAACGATCAGGAACTGTTTGACCTGCTGGAAAAAAAATATGAGAGATTTTCTAAACCGCCGATTCATCTTTTCAAACACAAATGATTTCTAACCTGGTTAATTTTTTGTCGCTATCTTTTTGAAAAGTATTGACAACCCCTCCCCAAGTTTTTTTGTGGTAAATCGCCTCTCCGCTTTTTTCTCCGCTCGCTCTCCCACCGCTCGCGCCTTTTCAGGATTTTTCAATAGCGCGGTAATCGCTTCACGAAGCGCTACGGGATTTTCTGGCTCAACAATTATACCGTCAACCCCGTCTTCAAAATAGTCGTCAAGTGTTTCTCTTCGGCTCGCGACAATCGCCTTAGCCAAAGACATTGCGTCAAGCAAAACATACTGCCCCGAACAATCGGACGCGTCTAAATGCTCTTCGCTTTTGGTTGGAATAACCACAAACAGAGCCTGCTTATACAACTCCACAAGCTTTGGAAAAGGTACGGAACCCAAAATTTCAAGATTGTCGGGAATGTTTTCGATGTCGCGGAAATTTCGCGACAGTGCGGCAACTTTGACTCGTATCGGCAATCCCGAAACCGCCTTTGCAAGTGTCGCATAATCCCTGCCCATGTCCTTGCCGACGCTTAGTATAAAAGGTTCAGCGTTTTTTACAGACGCGTTTTCCTCCGATTTTTTTTTCTCAGTAGGACCTACGCAGTCGGATGCAGTTCGAGGCGCCGATGAGTATTGCGACCAAAATGTATTCATATACATTGCGGGAGCAAACGGAGTCGGCAACAAAGAAATGCGCCGACTCCGTAGGTCATACTCCATAAAGGCGATATCAATGCCATTGGGCACAAAGAAAATTTTAGCCGGGTCAAAACCTTCCGCAATTAAAAATTTCCGTTGAGCGGTTGAAGGACAAACGATGGCGTCAAGACTTCCAATGGTTTTTCGGAATGCCCATAACCTGAATTTGTTGTTCTTGTTTCTTTTCAGAGCGTTGGTAAAAAAAGTGTTGTACCAAACAAATTTCGGTCGCTTCAGACGCAGGACAACTTTTGCCACAAACGGCAGTAGGAGCGATGCGCCGGAAAAAACAATGTCATAACGACGCAAAATCGGAATCAAAAACAAATTCGTGAGATTGAAATTTTTCTTGCGAATCCAATTCAAAAATCGGTTTTCAATGTAGGAAGCTTCCACGCCAAATTCATGGAGATGATTAAAACCGATAAGATGGCTATCGGGCATTATTCCCTCTTGCCATTCCCTCTCCAGCTTTTTGCGCTCACCGGCAAAAAGGTAAAGCGCGCGCAAATGTTTGGTTGTATTATTTTTTTCGTCCATTGAAAATAATTTATAGCTGGTTGATTTTTTTTACAATACCGCGTTTTTCCGCCTCAAGAATAATTTTATTCATCATCAAAACCGCCTCGGAAGGAAAATCGCCTATCGCCGTTTCTTCCGAAAGCATAACGGCATCCGCGCCTTCTATAATCGCGCAGGTCGTATCGGAAACATCAGCGCGTGTCGGGATAGGAGAGCGCATCATAGACAGCATCATTTCAGTGGCTACAATAACAGGTTTACTCGCGCGTTTCGCTTTCTTGATAATTTCGCTTTGAACATAAGGAATCTCTTCAAGGGCTATTTCGTTGCCCAAATCCCCCCGCCCAATCATGATAGCATCACTTTCGGCAATAATCCCATCAATGTTTTCCAGAGCTTTTTTTCTTTCAATTTTGGCGATTATTGGTTTGTTGAAATTTCTTCTTGCCATCTCGCCTCGCAAGTAAATAACATCGCGGGAATCGCCCACAAAAGACTGCGCCACGAAATCAATACCTTGTTCTTTAGCAAAATCCAAATCCGCCAAATCTTTTTTGGTTAAAATTTTTTTAATAGTCTTGTCAAAAAAGTGTCCGTTGCCTTTGGTAACTCTCGGACCGGACAAATCTTGAATTATCGGAATCTTCTTTTTGAGTTCTCGCGCCTCGTTCCGAATCATCTGTATGTTGGAGCGGTACTCTTCGTGAGTTCCCCATGAAAAATTAAGCCGGGCTAAACCCATGCCGTTTTTAATCATTTCCCGCAGAATTTTTGAGGTTGTAGATGATGGCCCGATGGTAGCGACAATTTGTATTTTCATGGTTCATGAATACTAACATATCGGGTCAAAATTTCCGCCATGAAAAAACGCCACAATCTTCGGAAAGATTGTGGCGCCGTGAAGCTCTCGATTAAAGTGGGGAGGAGCTCATTCTAATGTTCTCAAGAACATCAGAATGTGCTTTGTACAATACCTGCCCAACTACATTCAAGCGGGTATCGCACAAGTTACACCTCGGAAATAGTGGCCGTCGGCGCGAGATGAAGCTCCTCAAAACTTAATTTTGTTTTAATCAAAGGTTTGCCGAAAATTTTTCTGACGGCGTTTGCAATATCAACTTTCGTCGGATAGTAGCCTTCCGTGAGCGAAGTTCCAGTCGGACACGGAACATTGGGGCATGAAAGCGACACGGCATTATTTTTTAATTTTATAAATTTATTCTGGGCGACTTTTGAAATAATTTCCGACCCGACATTAAACGCTTCATTCGTCGTGTCCACGGTAAGCAACCTTCCGGTTTTTTTAACTGATTTGAAAATGGTTTTATAATCTATTTGGTTTAGACTAACAAGGTCAATCAGTTCAACATCCACAACTCCACCTAAAAGCCCGAGCGCTCCCCTTGCCGAAAAAAGTCCGTCGCCGTAAGCAACTATGGTTAAGTCCTTCCCCGTTTTCACGACACGCGCTTTATCAAGCGGTTCGCCAAAAATTTCAGTCGGCACATCTTGTTTAATATTGAAAAGCCATCTCGGTTCAAGCATCACCACGGGATTCTTATCTTTCAAGGCCGAAACCAAAAGTCCTTTCGCCATTCTCGGCGTAGAGGGTATAACCACCTTGAGCCCGGGAACATTGCCAAAAAGAGAATACAAGGCCTGCGTGTGCTGCGGGCCATTGCCCCACTGTCTTCCGATATTTATTCTGAAAACAATGGGAACGGGATTGCCTCCGCCGAACATATAATTCCATTTCGCGGATTGAGTGAATATGGAATCGGAAGCGAGAAGCGCAAACTCAACCCTGCCGTGATGGACAATAGGATGCAAACCGTTTATGGCAGAGCCGACAGCCATGCCTGTAACACCGGCCTCCGACACTGGCACATCAAGAATTCGTTCGGGGTATTTCGCCTTTAGTCCCGCGGTCGTGCCGTCAGCGCCGTTTTTATAAGACACCCCAAGACCCAACACAAAAACCAACGGGTCAATTTCCATCATCTGGTCGGTAGCTTCTTTTATGGCCTCGGTGTATTTAATAATTCTTTCAGGCATATATATCGGTGTATAAACTTTTTTTCGCCGGGTACTTGGCCATCACCGCATAGCGAAGACACTCCAGCGCGTTCGCGCGAATGCTTTTTTCTATTCGCGAAAACTCCTTCTCTGAAGTTCCAGTTTCGGCCAGTTGTTTTTTTAATTTTTTGATGGAATCTTTTTCAAGCCGTTTTTCCAAAACATCTTCTTCTCTGTAACCCGACGCGTCGTCAAAAACCGGCGCGCTGTGAGCCATGTGCCGATAGGTAACACATTCTAAAACAGCCGGCCCTTTGCCCATTCGCAATTCGGAAACCAAATCTCCCGCTTTCTTAAACACATCTTCGTAATCAAGACCGTCAGCCTTCACATATTTAACGCCAAAACCAGTAACAATTTTTTCCACACTGTGTTCTGCCGAGCGTCTGTCCTTAATCTTGGAATTGACGGAGTAAAGATTGTTCTCAATAACAAGAAGAAGCGGAAGCTTCCAAAGCGCCGCCAAATTCAAAGTCTCATAAACAATACCCTCCTCAAATGCGCCGTCGCCGAAAAATACCGCAGTCACAGTTTTCTTTTTGTTATATTTTTGTTCAAAAGCGCTACCGTTCGCCAGTGGCACGATGCCTCCAAGTATCGGCGTGGAACCGATGAAATTAACCGACCTGTCTATCATGTGCATTGAACCGCCTTTGCCTTTGCAAGAACCCTCCTCTTTGCCTAGAAGCTCGCATATCATTCTTTTCAAATTACCGCCCTTCGCGAGATAATGCCCGTGCGAACGATGATTGCCCATGACTCGGTCTTCTATTGTGAGCGCGTCGCAAACTCCGACAGCCACCGCTTCCTGACCAACATAAAAATGCACAAAGCTCATCACCTTGTTTTCCAAATAATATTTCGCTATCTCCTCCTCCGCTACTCGGATGGAGAGCATTCGTTTGTAGGCTCCTAAAAAATCCGCTTTCATGAATTTACATTTGTATAAGAATTCTGCTGGCCTGGCCTTTCCGAACCAGTTCAATCGCTTCGTTAATCTGATCAAGTCCGAGACGGTGCGTAATGATGTTATCAATTTTTAATATTCCCGCCTTATGCAATTTCACATATCTCGGAATATCTTTGCTCGGCGAAAATTTTCCCCCCTGCGTGGCCTTTATCGTCTTGCCCTCCCCGCCAAATAAATGATTGGCATTTTTGAGCTCAATGGTCTCGCCAGGTTTCGGCTGACCAACCATTATGTATCGTCCGCTGCCGCTCAAAAGTTGTATCGTGTCTTCCAAAGCTTGCTTGCTTCCCGAAGTCTCCACAATTACATCAACCTCTTTTATGCCGAATTTCTTGTGGAGCTCCTCGGCAATGTTTTGTCGTTTGGAGTTGATGAAAAGATGAGCGCCAAGAGACTCCGCCAATTCTTTTTTGTGGTCGTAAATGTCAACGGAAATAATCGGGTGCGCGCTGGCTGAAGTGGCGGCTCGCACAAGATTAAGTCCGAGTCCGCCCGCGCCGATTATCATCACGCTCTCGCCAAATTTCACATTGGCTTCGTCGTTTATCGTGCCGAGCGCGGTTGACAGTCCGCAACCCAAGAGCGCGCATAATTCGTTCGGCGTATCCGAGGGCACCGGTGTGATTCTGTTTTCGGAAACAACCGAATACTCGCTCAAGGTAGTAACTTTCCCGCTCTTCATCGGTTTGCCTTTGAATGCGTAAGTTGGAAAATCAGACTCAATGCCTTCGCCTTTGCGCCAATGCATCACCACCTTGTCGCCTTTTTTTACTCTGGAAACTCCCACCCCGACCGCCTCAACAATTCCGCAACCTTCGTGGCCAAGCAGGTGTGGCACAAATTTTGCGTTGCCTTTATTGCCAGCAATTTCCTGCAGTTGCGCGCCACAAATGCCCGAGACTAAAACCTTGACCAAAACTTGGCCGAAGGTTAGGTCGGTTAAAGCAACTTCGGCGACCGTTAATGGCGCGTTTATTTTCTCAAGGATAACAGCTTTCATTCGGCGATTTTAACACATTTTGTGATAAATGCTATACTTCGCCATTATGTCTAGTTTATTAATTTACCACCACCTCGGCCTCGGCGACCACATCATGTGCCACGGCATTGTGCGAGAATACTCTAAAAAGTACGAAAAAGTTTCGCTCCTCTGCCTTCCCCATAATTTAGTCTCTGTGGCCTTTATGTACCGAGACTTAAAAAATCTCACGGTCATCAAAGGCGACGAAGAATTTATCAAAAATTACTTGTCGCAAAAAAGCTCGCGGTTTGATGAAGTTAAAGTGATAGGATTCCAGAACTTGGACAGGAATTCCGGCGTGTCGCTTGAAAAGCAATTTTACCAAATGGCCGGGATTCCCCTCGCCAAAAAGTGGGACAGTTTTTTTGTGGAGAGAGATATGGAAAAAGAAAAATTGACCTTTGAACAAGCGCGCCTGCCCGATGAATACGCTTTCCTGCATGAAGACACGGAAAGAAACTATAGAATTGATAGAAAAAAAATTGACGGAAAATTCAGGGTATTCGCGCCGAGCGAAAAATTGACGGAAAATGTTTTTGATTACTGTACTATCATAGAAAAAGCTAAAGAAATTCATGTCATTGATTCGTCGTTCATGTTTCTCATTGATTGCCTCAAGTACGAAAACCTAGAGCAGAAATTATTCGTTCACCGATATGCCAGAGAAAATGAAGCGTGGAAATTGCCCATTCTCAAAAAGAATTGGCATATTATAACTTTAGGCAACGGCAAATCAAAAGGCGGTTCCATTTCAACCTTGCTTGATAAAACCGAAACGCTATTTTTGGCTCACCCGCTGTTCAAAAGAGCGACGCGAAAAATTTATAGAACGCTCGGCTGGCGAACCCGTTCCCAAAAAAGAGGAAACGCGAGCTGACCTGTCAACCTGCCACGTTGACAGGTTGACAAATGTAATCCAAACCTATGAAATCCAGAGCTAAAAAAACCCTTAAAAAACTCGAAAAACAGATGGTAAAAGTCGGTGGAAAAGTAGTTTTCGCCAACGGCGTTTTTGATATTGTGCATAAAGGTCATCTTGACCTTTTGAAATTTGCCAAAACTCTCGGCGACAAGTTGATTGTCGGGCTTAATTCCGACCGCTCCACCAAAATCCTAAAAGGGCAAGGACGACCAATCAACAATGAGCAAGACAGAAAAGCCTTTTTGGAGGGGCTAGGCTTTATTGATGAAATAATTATTTTTGACGAACCCACGACATTTGAAATTGTCGCCAAAATAAATCCGCATATCATCGTTAAAGGCAACGAATGGCCGATTGAAGAATTGCGAGCCCGCGACAAAATACCGCCACACATAGAAATTATTCTTGCCCCTCTAACGCTTGACCCAAAATCTTCTAACAAAAAATACTCCACAACCGACATAATTAAAAAAATTAAAGGCGGAAACTAAACTTTTTTCCCTTTGTTTTTCGTTGTACTGTTCCTGCCTCCCTACTTTATAAATTAGCTATAGCTAAATTATAAAGTAGGGGTGATTTAGCGATTCAGTATATTTGCATTTGGAAAAAACACTTGACCAAAATTGCGTTTGCGACGCGCCTCTGCTAGGATTGCGACCAGAACTTGAAACAATCTCTCCGAAAGGAAACATGAACCTTAAAACTGAAAAGCTCCCGAGTGGTATGACTATTTCATCCATCGGAGCAAGACCTGAAGTCTGTCTTAACCGTCCATGGCAATTACCGCTTGCCGACCATATCAACCCAGACAAGTGTCCGTTTGAAAACAATAAGCTGGGGGAAAAAGCCGAAAAATTCGGCAACTGGCGCGTAATTGATAAAGACGGCGGAGCAGACTACCACAAATTGCTAATGCCAAATAAATGTTGGCCAGCGGAGAAACTGCAAAAACTTGGCGGAGCCACAGAGATAAAAAAAGCTCTAGACATCGGAAGCGAGCTCATAACCCGAGACGGACAAGAAAAGGTTATTTTAATTGCCCAAGTCGGATGGGGCGGAGGACAAAGCCTGGGCCACCCCCACTGGCACTTAAGAACCTTGGAGCGGACCGGAGGAACAATAGCCCTTGTGGTTAAATTCCTGTCAAAACTTGACCGCTCGCAATTGATAGTCGGTGGTTGTGGGGGGTGGAAAGCGGTACTCAACGGACAACACGCCGGACAATGCTTCATATTGTCATCTGGCGCAGTGTCTCTCGGAAACGAGACTAGAGTAAAAGAACTTAGCGTTTTGGTTAACCACATCATCAGCCTCTACAATGTCAAATTCAAAAGCGCGGAAGGCATGCCCCCGGACTTCTCGGTAAGTTTCCTAATCACAAAAGGTTCCATTTATTACGGCTGTTACATTCCCACCCTCTATCACGAGGGAGCCTACAATAAGCTGGAAGCGATTGAAAGATGTGTAGTCCAACTGCCGTGGACACACGAAGTAACACTACGGCACCTCTTGGCAGACGATTGATTGCCTTTTGTTTATACCCCGCTTCGGTGGGGTATTTTTTATGATTTTTGAAAGTTATTTGAAAGTTGTTATTTTGAACATATGTTCAAAATAACAACTCTTAACCTCCAACCTTTAACCTCCAAACTTCAAACCTTCAATTTCTCGTCAACTCCCGAAAGAATTAAAGAATGCTGGTAAGTTGCTCCGCCAAAATTTCTGGAGTTAATTTTTCAGAGTAGGTCGCGCGCGCTCCCAAAGCTATTTTATTTCTCAAAACCGCGTCTTTTTGAAGATTGATAATGGCGTCAGCGGTGGCGCGCGGATCGGCTGGTGGCACAAAAACGCAGTTAGAGCCGTCAGTTAAAATTTCGCGATTGCTTTTTGAATCTCTTGTAATCAAGGGCAATCCAAGCGCCAGCGCTTCCATATTTTTATTTTGAATCGTCCTGCTCAATCGCTCGTGGTCGCCAAATTGTCCCAGCATCACATGCGCCGAGAGCATGGTTTTTCGCAATTCATCCGGCGAAAGAAAGTAAGTAATGAGATTTACGTTAGTCAGACTGTTGTAAGTAATCATTTTTGTAATCTCTGCCTGAATAGGCTCACCCCAACCGATGATTATAAATTTCACATTTTCGTTTTTCAGAATCCGCGCCGTTTCAATGACATGCAAAACTCCCGTCGCCGGCAAAAACATACCGCGAAAAACCGCCGTAAAGTCTTTGGCTTTGGCAACCGACGGGTCGGGGTGAAAAACTTTCTCGTCCACTCCGGTAAACACCACGGCGAGTTTCTTCGGATTCACAAAAAAATTTTTGGCGATGAAGGTTTTTTGCTGCGAGCTTTCCACCAAAACAGTATCGGCCAAAAGAAACGCCAAAAAATCCGAAAACCATATCAGCCAAGCCTTCGGAGAAAACCTAGAATACATTTCCCTGTCAAGAATGGCGCGGTCGTACCAAGAATCCAAAGCGTTAAAAACAATCCTCTGGCGAGAAATAAGCCACGCCAACGGCACAAGCATAGTACTCAAATAACCAACCCAAAGAATGTCGTATTCCACATTGAGCTCCCGATGTTTCTTCCAAAGGCGCCAGAACTTTCTAAATCCCGAAGAGTTATCAACACACGAAACAACGGAAACACCGAGACTTTTTAAGCCCGCCAAATAAACCTTGTCGCGCGGGGCCACCGGCTCGTAAATACCAAAATAGCATATAGTAGTCGGTGTTTGTTTCATTTTCTGATATATACGCTATAACCGCCAACCGTCTCGGATGGCGCATACTGATTATCAAGAACTTTTTTGCCGTCATTTATAAAACGATTACCGGGAGAAGACACGATAACCTCTGGCGGATTCTTTAAAAGAAGCGGGTTCTCCCCGACAACGGGCAATCCAGTGAGATAAATGGTCAAAAAAACTTGGGACGGTTTTAAGAGTATGGCGACCGTGGTGGCGTTGAGCAAGCCTATAGTTTTATCCGGAAAATTCTTTTGCAAGTAACTGGCGACTCGCAAATCGTTATCACCAAAAAAAATTTGAGCTACAGTAAACATCTGCGCCACCTGAACTAAAACCAAAAAACCTAGAAAAAGATTGGCGAGCAGATTGGGAGTTGCCGGCAGTGTTGTGTACTTTTCTTTAAGCCACGAAGCTACTGCATGTACGACATGCGGCAAAATAAAAAGAATTAAAAGCTCGGCAATTAAAATATACCGTAGCCAGCCGGGACTGCGAAGATAGTAGAGAAACGCCAGCAAACTGTAAATTAAAGTAAAAGTGTAGAGCGTAGCGAGCTTGGCATCTTTTAGCAGAAACCGCGCGCCTAAAACAAGAACGGAAAGCAAGCCGAAATAAATCAGCGTTGTTGAATGAAAAAATCCGAGAAGATTCCTCGCCACATTATCTGTTATAGAAGAGCTGTAAGGGTTTTTGTAAAAAGCGCCGATGCTTGTCCAAGTTTCTCTCGTAAAAGGGTGAGAAACAACGAGCAATATCCAAAGCAAGCCGGCTGGAATCATACCGAGGCCAAGTGAAATGGTTTTTTTGAAAAAATTCAAAAGACCTTCGCGTTCAAAAAGAAAGGTCAAAACAATTGTCGGAATAATCAGCCCGAAAACCGAAGGTTTAGAAACAACCGCAAGTCCCCAAAAAATTCCTGTTAAAAAATACTGTTTCCGTTCCAAGAGTGTGTAAAAACCAGCAAGGAGAAACGCAAACCCTGGAATTTCGCCGACCACTGTCCTACCGCTTCCGTAAAACGACGCGAAACTGGCGATTAACAAAAGACTAAAATAGGCTTGCCCTTTGCCAAATAATTTCCTTGCCAGAAAAAAAACTAGGGACAGCGCGAGTATTATCCAAAGCACCATAAAAATGCGGGCTTGATATATGCCGTAGCCAAACACCTTAAAGAAACCCGCAAGAGCGACCGTTACCGGATACCCCGTTGACTGAATAAGTTGCGGAAACTGAAAAAAAGTGTCCGGCGCTGTTTGGATAGAAAGTATGCCAGAAGTCAAAAAACTTTGGGCGATATTTATAGATACGGCTTCATCAATCCAAAGTCTCGGCTTGGTAACAAGAGTTGAAAAAGAAAAAACAACAACAAAGCACAGCGTGGCCGTGAGAATGATGGCAGAAGAATGTTTGGAGAAAAACTGCGCCGATGATTTTTGTTCTGCTTGGCATTCTAACATTGAATAATCATAGAGAAAAATTCACGGAATGGCAATGCGATGGAAAGCTTACAAATGTTGCATTTTAATAAAATAATGGCATGATAATGTCTATCATAGAAAAAATGCCAAGCTTTAATAACAAAACAATTCTAGTTTGTGGCGGAGCGGGATTTATCGGCTCAAATTTTATCCACTCACTGTTGGAGAAATACCCCCGTGTCCGAATCGTTAATCTTGACAAGCTCACTTACTCCGGTAACCTTGAAAATTTGAAGGACATCGCGAAAGACATCCGCTACTCGTTTGTCAAAGGCGACATCGCGCGAGAAAAAACCATCACGGCCGTTTTCAAAAAATTCAAACCACAGTATGTGGCGAACTTCGCCGCTGAAACGCATGTAGACCGAAGTATTCATGTCGGCGCGCTGGAATTTATCAAAACAAACATTGTGGGCGTCTTCAACATTCTGGAAGCGGTTAAAAAAAATAAAGGTGTTGCAAAATTCCTTCAGGTCTCAACCGACGAAGTATTTGGCACTCTCTCGCTTGACTCCAAAGAAAAATTTCGCGAGAACACCGCCTTTGACCCGAATGTTCCTTACGCCGCCACCAAAGCCGGCGGAGACCTATTGTGCAACGCTTACCACAGCACATGGAAAGTGCCCGTGGTTGTTACCCACTGCTCAAACAATTACGGACCGTATCAGTACCCGGAAAAATTGATTCCTTTTTTCACCGTCCGCATGCTTGAAAACAAAAAACTGCCTCTCTACGGCGACGGCAAAAATGTCCGAGATTGGATTTTCGTTCGCGACCATTGCCGAGCGCTTGAACTTGTCCTGCTCAATGGCAAAGCCGGTGAAGTCTATAACATCGGCGCCGATAACGAGTTATCTAACTTGGAAATCGCCGAAATGATTGCCAAACAATTCGGCTATGGAAAAGAAGTCTTTGAATTTGTGTCAGACCGCCCCGGACACGACCGAAGATACGCAGTTGACTCGGCAAAAATTAAGCGCGAGCTCCGCTGGAAGCCGACCTATTCATTTGAAAAAGCTTTCAAGGAAACTGTAGACTGGTACAAAAAAAATCTTTCTTGGGTCACAAACATCCAAAAGAAAACCGGTGTCTTCAACCCCCATATTGATTTGTGGACAAGGCACAACTTAAAACTAACAACTAACAACTAACAACTATGAAAGGAGTTATTTTAGCGGGAGGACTGGGCACAAGACTCTATCCTCTGACAAAAATTACCAATAAGCACTTGCTTCCCGTGTACGACAAGCCGATGATTCTTTACAGCATTGAGACTCTGCGGGTTTCGGGCATAGCGGATATTATGATTGTCTGCGGGCGGGAACATGCCGGACACTTCATGAGTTTCTTGGGTTCAGGACAAGAGTACGGAGTGAAGCTCTCGTACGCGCTTCAGGATAAAAACAACGGTGGCATTGCCGACGCGCTCCTATACGCCGAGAACTTCGCGAATAAAGGAAATGTCGGCGTGATGCTCGGCGACAATATTTTCCAAGACAATTTCAAGACCGAGGTAAAAAACTTCAAGAGCGGAGCAATGATTTTCCTGAAGGAAGTCCCCGACCCCGAACGCTTCGGCGTCGCCGTTTTTGATAAAACTGGAAAGAAGATTATCGCCATAGAAGAAAAACCCAAAAAGCCGAAGTCTTCATTCGCTCAAACCGGCTTTTACATTTTTGACAAAAATGTCTTTTCCTTAATGAAAAAACTTAAACCGTCCAAGCGGGGCGAACTTGAAATTTCAGACACCGTCAATAAATATCTTCCGAATCAACTGGCGTTTTCAACTCTCAAAGGCTGGTGGCTTGATATGGGAACTTTTGACTCTCTGCTCTCGGCTGGCAACACAATCGCTGGAACAAAAAATAGTCCCGTTAGAAATCGCGGACGCGTAAAAAATATATGAATTTTATTTCAAGGCCGAGCTTTATTAAAAATAACTCTGGAAGCGGGAAGCCTTGCGTCCGCGTCCTATTTCTAACGGCATGAAAACCTTGCCAAAAATACTGGTTACTGGTGGCGACGGCATGGTCGGCTCGTACATTGACTTTGGAATCAAGACTGGACGAAAAACACTTGATGTAACCGACCTCAATGCCGTGATGACCGCAGTAAAGAAACATCAACCGAGAGTAATTCTTCACCTCGCGGCGCTTACCGACCTTGATTACTGCGAAAAAAATCCAGAGAAGGCCTACCTGATAAACAGTGTCGGCGCCTACAATGTCGCCTTGGCCTCCCTTCTAACAAAAGCAAAAATGGTTTATGTTTCAACCGCTGGGATTTTTGACGGCGCAAAAAACACTCCGTACACAGAAACCGACAAAGGCAATCCAAAAAATCACTATGGCCACTCAAAATATCTGGGGGAGCTTGCCGTGCAAAGCCTTCTTGACGACTATATTATCGCGCGCGTCTGCTGGATGTTTGGCGGTGGCCCGAAAAAAGACAAAAAATTCGTGGCAAAAATTATCGCTCAGTTTGACAAGCTGGAAATCAAAGCGCTTTGCGATTCTTTCGGCTCACCCACCTACGGCAAAGACCTGGCAGGCGCGCTCAGAGAGTTAATTGCCAGAGATGCCAAAGGCGTGTACCACCTCGGCGGTCAGGGCCGAGGGTCGCGCTATGATGTCGCAAAGCTTATAACGCAAACTCTAAAACCAAATATAACGGTAACTCCGGTTAGCGGAAGCTACTTTCAATTGCCGGTAGAGCGCGCTACCAACGAAACATTGCGCTCAAAAGTAAACCTCATGCGACCATGGCAAAAAGCCATGAGAGAATACTTGGAAACCGAGTGGAAAGAAAAGCTCTAAAAAATTCGGCGGGCTAGATACCGAAACGACTCCAGCATTCCTGAAAGTCCGTAGCGAATACTCCGTTTGAGATTGATTGAAGAAGCTTCTTTGAAATAACGGCACGGAACGGGGATGTCGCCAATGCGAAATGAATACTCGGCAATGGCAAAAAGCATTTGGGTATCAAAAACAAAGTCGTCGGAAAATTTCTGAAAATCAATAGCTAAAAGCACTTCCTTTTTGTACGCTCGCATACCGGTGTGCCATTCGGACAAATTGTAACCGGTAACAATGTTGTACCATAAAGTGAGCAAGCGGTTGGCAAGATATTTGTATGGAGGCATACCGCCGTCAAGCGTTTCCTTGCGACTGCGAACCCGCGAGCCGAGCATCACATCAAAATAATCGTCACGAATAAATTCAACGAAATATTTTATAAGTCTGGAATCATACTGATAGTCGGGGTGGAGCATCACCACTATGTCAGCACCTCGTGAAAGCGCCAAACGATAACAAGTTTTTTGGTTTCCGCCGTAACCGAGATTTCTGTCATGCTTGTAAATTGTAAATGGTTTTGAAATTTTAGATTTGAGCTGTTCGGCAACCAAAACCGTTCTGTCTTTGCTGACATCGTCAACCAAAATAAATTCGCTAACAGAATCCATTGGCACATCAGCAATGGTTTTTTCAAGGGTCTTTTCGGCGTTATATGCTGGCAAGACCACGATAACTTTAGGATTTTTCATAACTACAAAGTATACCAAAAATGCTCAACGAACAAGTCTCCAAAACCGCCGACAGATATTTATATGATAAACATGCCGTTCCCGCTCCAATCGCCACGGCAAACGATTGCCTCGGCAAAAAAAGATATTGCGGGCGTAACGGAAAAGATAGAGCGCGGAAATTTTCGTGTTCTCAAGACACACCAAAAGCCAACCAAAAAAAGAAATTCGTCCGCGACGAACGACTTCAAGCTCAACATAGCGATTCCATTTATTGCGATGAAATGTCGGACTGGGATTCATCGGCACAAGCATGAAATGCCGGAGACTTAAAACGGGCATGCCGGGGCGAGCCTCAATTTTTTCGTGAATGGTTTTTATAAAACCGGTTATAGCATCGCGATGGAAAAAACGCATTTGCTTTGTGGGATAGGTTGAAGCGCAACTGACAACTTCGCCGTCCAGAGTATACTTTCGCGATACCCAAAAAACTGCGGGCGGATGCGCCGAAGAAACAATTCCATCAATCTCGCCTTCCAAACCAGGCGTCATAAGCTCGTCCGAATCAAGCCAAAAAAACCAAGGGTGAGTCGCAACGGCAAGTTGCTGATTGCGCACACCGGAAAAATCGGAAATTAAATTGCCCTCGCCTTTGAACTCTGGCGCTTGAACAATCACTTTTGCTCCAAAAGCTCGCGCCAAAGGAAGCGTCTCATCGGTTGAACCGCCATCGCAAATAATAATCTCGGCAAAGTTACCCACCGATAGAAGCGCGTCTTTAATCGTAGTGCCAGAATTGAATGTCAGAATGCCGACAGTGCATTGAATTTTGTTTGCCATATTCTTTAATATGATTCTATCGCAGAAATAATTTTACGAACAAAAGCCTGAAGACTGTGGTCGCGGACAACGATAGCCCGAAGCTTTTCCCCAAGAGCTTTTCGTTCCTCTGCCGAAAGCTCCACAATCTCCCTAATCTTTCCCGCAAGCGCCTCCGAATCGCTCTTTGGATACATCAGACTTGCGGTAAAAGGGCCTAAAACCTCTGAAAACGCCTCATTACAGGTCAAGACTGGTAATTCGCAAGCCATAGCTTCCGGCACCGCTTTATCAAGACTTCCGGTCTGACCCATGTTTACAAACAAATCGTACGAAGCAAGAACTTCCGGAAGACTTGCGTTCGCAACTGGCCCTACAAAGTTAATGATACCAGCCAAATCTTTTTGAGCAATTTTTTCTTTGAGCTGTTTCAAATACGCCTCATCAGAAGCGACAGAAGTCGGCCCGATAATATCAACGCTTATTTTCAAATTGGATTTTTTTTGAAGCAAATCAACCGCGTCAATCAGAGTGTCATAATCCTTTGACGGCGCTATCCTCCCCACCGTTACAATCTTGAAAATCTCCTCTCTGTTCCTGAATCTTGAATCTTGAATCTTGAATCTACTCGTATCAATTCCCTGCCCCACTACCCTCACCTTTTTACTCGGCAATCTAAACCCGCTCGCGGTTGAAGTAAAAACAATATCAGTTAGAAAGCGCGCAAGACGCAAACTCGGCGTAACACTTTTATGCGCGTACCAAAGCGTTACGGTTTTACCCCACAGTTTCCAGAACAAACCCCCAAGAACAACATACTCCGGATTCATATGCGCAAAAACCGCATCATACTCGTTTCTATTTTGTACGATATATCGTACAAACCGCCACGCATATTTTATTTTTTTGAAAATTTTGAAATTTATAATTGATTGAAAATTGAAAATTGTCCCGCGACTTTGCTCGGGACTCCGAGCCTGTCGAGGAGAAAATTGAAAATTATTTTTCTCCTTACCGAGAGAAAAAACTCTCACATTCTCCGACAAATTGACCTGTCCTTTTTCAAGACAAATAGCTATCACACTTTCAGTGTTGCTAGCAAATTCTGCAATCCAGCCGTGCATAAACCCCAGCACAGCATCTTGCTCATCAATTTTTTGGGTAATAATTAAAAGACGCATATTTATGTAACCTTATTCCTTCCGCTAAAATTCCGACATCTTCCCAACACAACGCTAGCGCCAAAACTGGCCAAAAGAAAGATAAACGGCGTTGCGGGTAATCTGTACCGAGAATAGGCCATCGGCCCTGTCAAAATGGCGAAGTAAAAAATCATAGCGACAAAGAAGACACTGTACCTCTTGTCTTTTGAAAAAACGAAACCTAAAAATGCGAGTAGTGATATACAAATCCAGAAAATTTCCTCAAACGAAACCAACGGTGAAACTGTAAGCTCGGAGAAAAATTCTTTCAAACGACCGTGGGAAAGCAGAGTTGTCATGTTGCCAGAATTTGTATCGTAAGCTTTATACTCCACAGCGTTATTGTAAAAAATCAAAGAGTTTTTCATTTGGCTGGAAAGAAAAAACGGGATTGTTTTTATAAGATGAAATTTGGCATAACCAAAAATATCAGCCTTGATATAGCCGAGCGCGATTTTTTCCTCAAACGGCGCGAGAACCAAAGAACCTAGGTCTTTGATTTCCGAAAGGCCCGTTTCTCGCTTCAAATCTGCCATTAAGATATTTCTGCCTTCATCAGCCGAAATTCCTCTTTTGAACGAAAGAAACTCCGGCACATAGTATTGGAAAAGATTGAGCGACTTCTCGCCAGCAATTCCCCAGACGCCAGAAACTATTTTGTTCCGCGCCACCCACGGCACAACGACGACGGAATAAGCGAGCGCAAGCAAAGCCAGATTTATAATTATGGTTTTCGTCGCCATTCTTTTTCTTTGAACCAAAAAATATAATGGCACGATTAAAATCGGCAGGAACATGGAAATAACGCGAGTAAGCATGGCCAAGCCAAAAAGCAATCCCGAAAAAAATACAGTTGGCTTATTTTTTTTATCACTGAAAAATAAAAAGTAAACGGACGAGACAACCAGAAACACATACGGCACATCGGTCATGATAATTAGCGAATGGAAAATGGTTGTCGGGTCAAGCATGAATAAAAGCGAGGCGAACAATCCCACTCGTTCTGAAAAAAGTTTCTTGCCAATTTTATAAATCAAAAACGCCGTAAAGCCAGCCATTGCCATTTGCGCGAGTGCAAACAATGTGTAGGAACCAAAAACTCCTTTCCACAAAGCCAGTAAAAAAGGATAGAGAGGCATAACAAACGATGTCGGTAAAAAAGGCGCCTGCAAACTGTCGGAAAAAGTGCTCCTGTAAAGCAAATTGTCGGCAACGGTAACATAATACTGGCCATCGCCATAAACCGGAAAAACTTTTGGGAACTGAAGCAGGTGTATCAGAAAAGGCAAGTACACGACTGCAATAATCCCGGCGATGAGCAATCCGATATGCGCCTCTTGTTGTAAAAACCGTTTAATCATTTTGATTTGTTTTAGCAATCAAATATGTTATATTGCCTCCAGGACTTTCGCGTTTGGCGCAAGAAATTAGTTACAAGTTATAAAGTTCACAAGTTGCAAGTTGAGAAAGTTTCAACTCTTGGTAACTTTCAAACTTTATAAACTTTTAACTTGTTACTTGCGTACTTTTTAACTTGTTACTCGTCGGCGTTTCGAACTGCATCCAAATGCGGAAGTCTTAGTTTCAACAATCATTATACCTTAACCAACATGCATTCCAAAAAAATTTTAGTGACTGGCGGAGCGGGATTTATCGGCTCTCATCTCATACCGAAACTTTTGAAAGACGGAAATGAAGTGTTCGTTTTGGACGATTTGTCAACGGGAAGCCTATCGCGACTTGCTCCGTTTCAAAAAAATCCCAAGTTTCATTTCAAAAAAGGCTCCGTGCTGAACGAAAAAGATTTGAAGCCTCTCGCCTCTCGCGTCCACTTTATCTATCATCTTGCCGCCGCCGTCGGCGTAAAATATGTGGTTGAAAAACCTTTGTACTCAATGATTAACAACATTGAAGGCACGAGCGCGGTTTTACGGCTGGCTTGCAAAAAGAAAATTCCAGTTCTAATCACCTCAACTTCAGAAGTCTACGGCAAACTTGACGCCATGCCTTTTACAGAAACCTCCGACCGCGTCTACGGTTCCGCCTACAACGAAAGGTGGGGTTATGCCCTTTCAAAAGCGGTGGATGAATTTATCGCCCTCGCTTATTGGAGAGAAAAAGGCTTGCCGGTTGTGATTGTCCGTTTGTTTAATACTGTCGGCCCCGGCCAGACCGGAAAATACGGTATGGTCATACCTCGTCTCGTTGAACAAGCGCTCGGCAACAAACCAATGACCGTTTACGGCGACGGCAAGCAAGTGCGCTGTTTCAGTCATGTTGACGACATCACAAACGCTTTAATAAAACTCTTATCATCAAAAAAAGTTTACGGCGAAATAGTCAATCTGGGTTCAAATCAGCCAGTAAGCATTAACGACTTGGCGAAACTAATAAAAAAAATCACCAATTCGTCGTCTAAAATCGTTCACATACCGTACGAAAAAGCTTTCTCAAAAACATTTGAGGATATGCGAAAAAGAATTCCCGACCTCAAAAAAGCGGCGCGACTTATCGGTTTCAAACCTGCCTACACGCTTGAGGAAATTATGAGGTCAATACTACAATGATTCTGTCAATAATAATCCCTGTCTACAACGAAGAAACATTCTTGGGAACGCTTTTGCGAGAAGTTTTTGACACGCCGATTACAAAAGAAATAATAATCGTCAACGACGGCTCGCGGGATAAAACAAAAAGCATTTTGCAAACGATTGAACTGAACTTCAAAAAAAATCCGCCTGCCAGCGTCAAAAAACTTCACATCATTCACAAAGAAAAAAATGAAGGCAAAGGCGCGGCCATTATTACGGGTGTCGGAGTTGCCACAGGCGACATTGTGATTATCCAAGACGCCGACCTTGAACTGTCGCCTAAAGAATACGGTAAACTCTTGGAGCCGTTTGAAAAATTCGGGGCGGATGTGGTTTTCGGCTCGCGCTTTCAAATGGCCGGCACCAGACGGGTTTTCCCCACCACCAAATATCTGGCGAACAGACTTCTGACTATAGTCTCAAACATCTGTAGCGGAATTTATCTTACCGACATGGAAACATGTTACAAACTTTTCAAACGAGAAGTCATTCAATCTTTCAATCTTTGTTCCAAAAGATTCGGCATTGAACCGGAAATGACGGCCAAATCGGCGAAAGGAAATTATAAAATTTACGAAGTGCCAATCGCCTATAACCCCAGAACAGTGAGAGAGGGCAAAAAAATCGGCTGGCGCGATGGCGTAACGGCGTTACTCGCAATTATAAAATACAACTTATTCTAAAAGATGTTTTTGGCGAAAAATAAAATGCTTGTACACAAAAAAACTGCCGAAAGCAATCGTGCCTGAAACCAAAAATTGAGCGAGAATGTGCCAAATGCGCAGTCCCTCCACAAAAAAGTTCATCAAGGCGAGGTTGAGAAAAAAATTGATAAGCGCCAAAATAAAATAGAGTCCGGCTTGGGTAGGCGTCTTTTCAACCGAGCTATCTTCAAAAGTCCAAAATTTTTGGAGAGTAAAGCTGACAAAAAATCCGGCAAGAAATCCAGTGACTACGGCAGGATTAAGCGCAAAGCCCCAAATATCCTTGCACAAATAAAGCGTGCCTATATTCACGGCAACCGCGCTACCGCCAGCAATCAGATATTTAAGGACTATTCGCCTCTTAAACAATGCCTCATGAGCTCGGGGCGATAAAGTTTTTAGAAACTGCCAAATTCTTTGTTCCAAAGCGTTAATCATTTTAATTTTTGCGAGATTTTAGAAAAGTCTTGCCGTAAACTCCGGCCAAAAGCTCCAAATCCTTCCCGCTCCTCAAAAGCAAATCAACATTTTTGTCCCGCAAACTTTCCAAAACTTTTAAGCCATTTTCGTCGCCAACCATATCGTGATACATATTTGTAAAAGCGGCGAAATCTTTTATAAAGCAATGTCCTCCCGCTCCCCGTCCGCTTTTATGCACGGGGTCTAAGTGCGTCCGCCCAATGCGCGGGTCGGCAGACATGGCGTCGCGCACTGTTTTCCAAGGAATATTTTTAGCTTTGGCCACATCATAAAGCATGTTGATGAAAATCACTTTGAAATAAAACCAGCAATTGCCGCCGTACTTTATAAGTTCGGCTTCTTCCGAGCTTGTGATAAGTTCAAACGACGCTTTTGGCAAAACGGCCAAAACTTTTCGCGCTTCATCTTTATAATCTTTGGAAAGTTTTGGAATTCCCACAATGTTTCTGTTGGGATTGGCCGCGTCCCATAAAGCCGTCGCTTCGCTCAAAAATTCCGGCGAGTGGAAAACAAAAATTTTTGGATTTTCTTTTTGAATGGAAGCGGTTGTGCCCGGCAAAATGGTTGATTTGATAACCGCAATCTTTCCCGAGCCGACAAGTTTAATCGCCCCGCGAATTATACTGTCGTCAAAACCTTTTTCGGTGGTCGGAGTCGGCACGGCAATAAACACAATATCGCAATTTTTTATTTTTTCTTTATTGTTCTTGTAAGGATCTTCCAGCGCGTAGCGCACCGTCTTAAATCCACGCTTTTCAAATTCATCAGCGTAAGCCGAACCTACAAATCCTTGACCGACAAAGCCAATTAAAGGTTTATTTTTCTGTAGTTTTTTGGATTTCATCCCGTTAGAAGTCTTATTAAGCGTGTTTTGTAATAAATAAATGCGGAAAGCTCTACCTGATTTTACTTGCCCGCGCCAGTTTCTGCAACCTGTATGTATTCCCATGCGACAGCATTCCGAGATACGACGCGACCGATTCCTCTTTCGGATTGTCCGAGAGTCGTCTAAACATTCGCCGTTTGGTGCTTGTCCGAAGTACACGATGATCGGGGAAATTAACCCAGCCGAGAAA
>Ga0209515_10002458_pt1 | contig 28435 bp, 24 predicted proteins | sample Subgroupgradi54m_FD_187454 | JGI IMG/M metagenome (GOLD analysis project Ga0209515, IMG submission 187454) | Subsurface groundwater microbial communities from S. Glens Falls, New York, USA - GMW60B uncontaminated upgradient, 5.4 m (SPAdes)... ... | reverse complement strand
TACTACCTCATAATACTCAGCATCAAAGATATCATATGCATCTTCTTCACACTCTTCTTCAAAATCTCCATCAAATCGATCTAATTCTTGTTGAAGGCAAGTCATTTGTTTCGCTTCCCTCGCATCCTGCAATAAAATCATCACATGCTGATACGGCGATGCATATGAATAAGCATAAGAAACAGTTCCATATCGTAAAAATGAAATCCCTGAATTATTATGAAACGTTTTATGCTCATAATAAAACGCAGTAGGATCATCACACATTTTTTTATATTCAGCAATCATTTTTTTATATCCTTCGAAATGAGTCAGCTGATATAAAACTCGACTATCAAGCTCATCTCGTACACTAATCTTCGAAAGCACTTCAGCATGTCGCAAAGGCATTCCAAAAGAAAAAGCTAAATCTTTAACAGCAGTAATTCTTTCTTCAATTGATAAGTGAACCATAAAAGAAAGAAATTGAAAAGAGTTTAAAAAACTTCACTTCCTCTCAACAACCACTTCACCATCAATTAAATTAATGACCGTTGACGGCTTTGATTCTTTTACCCCTTCATAAATAATGAAATCAACTTTCTCTTTAATGACCGCATCCAAATCATCAAGTGAACTCATATGTTTTTTTCCAGCAAGATTAACACTCGTCGTAACAACAGGACAATCTAATTCTTCAACAACAGCGCCAAACCAATGTTTCGGAAGTCGAACTCCTAAATTGCCAGAGTTATCATTAACTGAAACTGCAATGCACTCTTCAATTTTTAATGCAAACAGAAATGTATACGCACCAGGTAATTTTTTCAACTCATCTTTTGCTTTCCCAAACACTTCACAATTTTCTTTGATCCAATCGAGAGTTGGAGCAATCACCGAAAAAGGTTTTTGATACCGTTCTTTTATTTTTCGTATTTTTTCAACTGCTTTTTTATTAGTAGCATCGCATCCAATACCGTAAATTGTATCCGTTGGATAAATAAAAACTGCGCCATTCTTAATCTGTTCAAGATATTTGCTTTTATACTTCAAAAATTCTTCCTTACTCACCACTTTTTCTTTTCGCATAGTATCACCTTAAAAATTATACAATCAAACAAACTAAAAATCAGTCAACTTTTTTACATTTTCAAAACTAACAATTGTCGTTGTCCCATCAGGTCCGCCAGTTACTTTCTTAACACTAATAAATTTTCCAGCTTCAAGTTTTGCAATTTTACGTTGAAATGTTTTATACGATAATAATCCACCTGTATCATTATATTTTTTAAACAACTCGCCAATTTTTTGATCGCTATTTTGTTTAATTAATGCAAGTAAAATTTGATCATCTTCTTCAACAGGCAAATCCTGTTTGACTGATAAAGAATCAAGTTTTTCAATTGCTTTTGCTGCATGTTCTTTTGTAATTTTTCGACTGCTAGCAAGTTCAGCAACATTCCCTGCTTCCTTTAATAAATGAAGCCCAGTACGAACATCTTTCGTTTGATTTGTTTTATCAACAATCAATTGAAATGCATCCTTATCAAAAACATGCTCATAAAAAGCAAATTGCATCCGCTCTTCAAGAATGCCATAAATTTCTCCAGCATTATAGGGTTTAAATTCAAGTAAATCCATATTCAAACGTGAACGCAATCGTTCATCAAGCTGAACATACCATTCTTTATAATTAGAAATAAAAAGCATTGTTTTGCGATAAATCTCTTCAAGCAATGTATACAGCAAATCAAATTCTTCAAGCTTATCAATCTCATCAAAGCAAAGTACAACACTTGTCTTATTGAGCTGCTGCTGCACAATTTTAAATAATTCCTCTGTTTTTTTATTCTGCGTAAACTTATAGCCAAGTAAATCGCACAATTCAAGAATAATTTTAAATGAAGTATTCTTCTGCCAGCAATTAATATAAAGTACGGTAATGCCATCATGCTCTTCTTCAATTTCCTGAAAAATATGTTTGACAGAAAAAGTCTTTCCAAACCCAGGAGCGCTATGAATGAGTAAATTCTTTCCATTTCTCTTCTGAAACAAAGGTGCAATACAGCTTGCAATAGTGCGTTGCTCTTGCTCTCGATATTTGATTAATTTAGGCTGATAATTAAAATCAAGCGCAAGTTCATTACGAAACAAAGTTTCATTATCCTTAAGCATCGAATCAAACAGTCCCATAAAAAAGAAGTGATACATTTTGATTTATAACAATTGTGATTTGGAACAATTTGCAACAATTGTAGTAAGATTTATAATAATTATCAAATTTCCAAGAAAATATGAAACCAATGATAAGAGATTATAAACAAGTTGAAGATTATATCAAAAGTTTAAAAATCACAAAAACACAACGTTTTGATTGCTATGGAACAATAGAATATGAACAAATAGGAAAACAGCAGTTATATGTCATACAAAAAGGAAACCCGAACAATAATCGAAAAATAGTGCTCAGTGCAGTTTTTCATGGAGAAGAACCTGCTGGATACAAAGCAATAAAAAGATTTTTAGAAACAGAAAGTGATAAATATCTCGATGATTTTCATGTAATTATTTATCCGCTAATAAATCCAACAGGTTATAGCAGAGATTCAAGATACAACTTATTTGGGCAAGATCCAAATAGACATTTTGGAGAAAAAACATTCAAAAAAAGAATCTGCAAGGAAACAAGATATATGCAGAATTCATTGCTTAAAATAATTAAAAAACAAAAAATAGAATTAAACCTGAGTCTGCATGAAGATAAGCAAATGATGCAATACAAAAATGAAAAAAAAAGAAATTTCTACCTCCATGAATCAGGAGATAAAACAATTGATAATTGTATAGCAGAAGTAATTATTCAAAGTGTACGACAAATATTTCCAATTAACAAAGAGAATTATATTCATGGATTAAAAAATAATAGTGGAATAATTAGAATGACTGATGACTATCTTAGAAGATATCCCTATGAAATGGACAGCTTCTTAATTAAAAAAAAATTAGTACAAACAAGTATTTTTACAGAAACAGCTACCTGCTATAGCTTAGAAAAAAGAATTAAAGCGCACATAGAAGCAATAAAAACAGCATTTGCATACCTAAAGCAAAAAAACTTAGATATCAATTCTATCGCAGCCTAATCCCGCAGCCGCTGCAGAAATGATCATAACTCATAACAATGCACCTGCATCGCTTGCATCTGCTCTCTTGCAATTCTTTAGCAGCTAACTCTTCATAATTATCAGAACGTGCAGTTTTACCATCATTTTTTTCATCATCTTTAACAATAAACCCAGAAATGAGTTTTCCAATACCATAAATCACAAAAAGCATACCAACAAAAACAAAAAGCTTTAACCCTTTAATCAAATAAGAAGCAGCGATTACAATTCCACCTAAAACTAAAAACACCCATCCTGATATTTTCATCGTTACCCTCTTTAAATGTATTTTTTACGACTTCTTTTCTTTACTGCCCACAATTTTCGTCTTCCCAAACATATACTTCACTAAAACCTTCGGCACAGTAATACTGCCATCCTTATTCTGATAATTCTCAAGAATTGCAACTAATGCGCGTGAAGTTGCAACTGCAGTATTATTCAAAGTGTGAACATATTTATTGCCAGCCATCCCAGGAATACCAAATTTAATATCTAATCGTCGTGCTTGATAATCAGTGCAATTGCTGCAAGAACATGCTTCTCGATATTTTCCTTGCCGCGGCATAAAAACTTCAAGATCATATTTTTTTGCAGCAACAATTCCTAAATCACCTGTACAAACATTTACTACTTGATACGGTAATCCTAATGCCTTAAACAATGCCTCTGAATTTGCTAAAAGCTCTTCATGAAGTTTCCAGCTCTCTTCAGGCTTGCAAAAAATAACTTGTTCAACTTTATGAAACTGATGCACGCGAAATAATCCTTTTTCATCAACACCATGGCTTCCAATTTCCTTTCGAAAACAAGCACTATAACCAATTAATTTCAACGGTAATTTTTCTTGAGGAATAACGCTATTCATAAACATTCCAACAAGCGGGTGTTCAGAAGTTGCAATCAAATGCAAATCCTCACCTTCAATTTTATAAATCATTTCCTTGAAGAATTCATAATCAGTAACACCGTCACAAACAGCTTTTCGAATCAAATAAGGAGGTTCAACATACGTATACCCTTTCTTGACTAAAAATTCAACAGCAAAACGAATTAATGCCTGATTTAACAATGCTAAATCGCCCATTAAATAGTAAAATCCTTTTCCAGCAACTTTTGCAGCATTGCTAAAATCTGCAATTTCAAGCGCTTCAGCTAATTCAACATGTGATTTAATCTCAAAACTTTGCTTTTTTACTTTGCCAACTATTTTCACAACAACATTTTCAGAATCATCTTTTCCATACGGCACAGTCGCATGCATAATATTAGGAAGCCTTTGTAAATCATAAAGCAATTCTTTTTTCACCATTTCAAGCTCATTCTCAAGTTTAGCAACATGATCAGGCAATTCCTTCATTTCTTTAAGAATAGGTTGAATATCCTTGCCTTCCTTTTTTGCAGCATTAATCTCTTGACTAAGACTATTTTTACGTTGTTTTAACTGCTCTAACTGCTGAGACTTTTCTCGGACTTGTTGATCCTTTTGAAGAACAACCTCGAGTAATTTCAATTTCTCATCATCTTTTCTCTTCTTAAGATTATTAATCACAATCTCCGAATTTTCCCGTACAAATTTAATATCAAGCATAACCATTGTTAAAAAGAGCTTATATATATTTTTTTTGAATAAAAATCCCAATCGCTGCAAGCTTCTGGATATTTAATAATAATGGAGGGATTTTTATTCTTAAAAATGGGTCGCAGCAAATTGCAGGATATTTAACCCATTTTTTTTGAATAAAATCAGTATTTCCTGAACGAATGAAATGAGTTCGGAAATACTGAAACAATAGATAGATATAAATAGCAGGGCAACTCCTCTAAATAGTTCATAAAAGAGTGTATAAGTGTGGTGGAAAGGATAGTTAAAACATACATACAAAGTAGGTCGACGATAGAACAATTTTTAAACGAAAATGATGAGCCTCATTATCGCGCTACAGTACAAGAATTAGAAGAAGCATTAAGCATCTTTTTTCTAAAAGAAGATAGAGCATTTTTAACAGCACTTGGTTTTTATGATGTAGCATTAACAGAAACAGTCACCTTCTCTTATGCAGAACACCATTTTTCATTTAATAAACCAGATGGAAGTACTCATCTTTATATTAAATCACCTAAATCAAATACAAGATATTTTGCAATTGATGAAGAAATCAAAGTCAATGGTTCAACACATATAATATTTTATATTAGAGATTGTAAAATAGAAGGAAATGAAATAACTGCAAAAAGACTATATACAGTAAGAATCACTGACATAGGAAAAAAACCATTAGTCTATGGAGCAATACTAAGAGATTTAATCAAATTAGATCATACAGAAGCAATTAATGCAACACAATTTACCCTATAAAAAACAGTGCAAGTATTTTACAAAATTTTCTAAACAATTATTTCTTTTTCTTCTCAACTTTTTGAACAACAGTGTTCGCTTCAACCTTTTGAGAAGCAACTGCGCCCTTTCTCTTCTTAAAAAATAAAAACAACAAGAGTAAAACCACAATCAAAAGTAAAATAAAAAGCACTGTATACAATTTCACAGGATCATATAATAATTGATTACTATACAAAATTAAAGTATCCTTAAACCCTAATTCCTTAAGTTTAATAACAACAGTATCCTGCAATAAATAACTTTTGCCTGCATCATCTTTATAAGTAATAGTAATTGTAAAAGTATTTTCTTTATTTCGTAATTCATAAGGTTGTAATTGAAGTGTAAATGTTAACTGATTATCAACACTATCAAAATGCCAATCCTTAGTCAGTTTTTCATAAGAAACAACAACACCAACATCTTTAGGAATTGCAAGCGAATCTTTATTTAATGTAAGCGAAAGAGTAACAGGGTCAGATAATAACTGCTCAGCTTGAAAATTCTTTTGAACAATAACAATCTTCGGAATATCAACAACTTGAATATTAACAATATCTTGGATCGAAATAACTGAATTTGTTGCCTTAATCACATATTCATTCTCTCCCAATTGTGCATGAGGAAGTGCAAAAAATAATTCTTGCTCATCACCTATTTTGCTATTAATACGTTGGCAATCATCTTTTAAACAAACATAAATATTATTTTCAACAGTATTCCCTTTATTGCTTAAAACACATTTTACCTTTTTTTCATCGCTCAGTAAATATTGCTGTTTATCAGGCAGACAAGCTAATTGTATTTTCTGCGTATATGTTTTTTCATCAGCAGATTGAGTATTTTTTAAAATATAATCATCAACTTGCTTAAAAGTATAAACATCATCTTGAAGGCTTGTCGTGAATGATGTTGATGCATTCTCATTCATTTGAGTATATGCAGTAATAAAAAAAGTGTATACATAATTATTGTTCAATTTTTCATAAGTTTTTACTTTATAATAAAGTACTTTTTCTTCATAAGGCTTCAGCAGAATATTTCTTGGATCAGCATCAAGCAGATTAAGATTATCAGTTTTTGACAAATACAGTTGTGTTGAAACATAATAATTATTAATATTTTTAACAGTAACTTTTAACACATTATAAGAACCAAAACCAACTTCAGGATAAAGCAATTCAGTTGTTAATGCAACACGATCATCAATCTTTTTACCAACAGATAATACCTTTACTTCAAGATCTAATTTTTTAACATTTAAATTAATATCTCTCCCTTCCCATTCATATTTTGTTCCAGTCTTCGAAGAATCAGCTGCTTCCTTTAATTTAATATGTGTTGCATCTACATAACCAAGTTGATTATACGTAACATCAAATGGCACCCAACCATACTGTGGAAAATAAACTTCTGCCCAGCCATGCGCCCCCCAATTTTCGCTAAATAAATCTGAATTTGTATACGACATTCCAACAACAAATCTCGCAGGAATACCAACAGAACGAACCATTGAAATAAACAAATTAGTAATCTCATCACAAACTCCTTCTCTATTTTTTAACACCCAGCTTGCAGGGAGTGAAGCTTCTGCAGTCAATGAATTTAAACTATAATTGACATCTTTTCCAACAAACGAAGCAATATTATAGGCAACAACAAAAGCATCGTCTTCTCCTTGCGCTAACTCTGATGCCTTTGTTTTTATCTCAGGATGAGTATCAAAATCCATTAATTCACTGGATGCTAAATATTTCTGCGCATCATCAGGAACAGTTGCATAAGGAAAAGCAACCTTTGTTTTAACCTTAACAAACTCATTTTGTGTTTTAACACGATTAACAAGTTTAAAGCTCAAACTTTCAGGAGCAGGATTATCCCATTGAAATTTAACGTCATCATTGATATTGATTGCATTTGGCTCAAGCACAAGAAAGCTTCCTTGCTGCCGTGGATCATTACGAGGATAAAAACTCACTTCAGCGCTTATTTTCTTAACAATTGAATCAGTTGCCGTCTTCTGCACTTGAATCGTTGAACCTAAAGTAAAATCGCTCGTAAGAGTATCAATTGAAGAATAATCTTGATCAGCAGCAAAACAAAAGGGAATTGCTAAAGTAATAACTAAAAAAGAAAGCAGAAAAAGGATAAAAAATCGGTAATGTTTCATAATGATTACTGAATATTACCTATATATATAGTTTATCAATAAGATGTCAAGAACCACTGGTGCCAATAATTGTGGTTCTTGAGCATGTTAGGAATTTCCATCAAGCGAATTAATAATGTAGATTCTCCATTGGTCAATAGGCCAGATAGTAAATTCCCAACATATTTATAGGAGAAAAATAAAAATAAAAAAATGCTCCTTGAAATAATAATCATAATGATAAGTTTAACACTTACATGGCTCAGTGCAGAATTAATAATAACTGCAGCAACAAAAATTGCAAAGCATTACAACGTATCAGAAACATTTATTGGTTTAACAATTCTCTCAATTGGCACTTCATTGCCAGAATTAGGAACACATATTGCAGCAAGCATCAAAATATTGCAAGGTGCAGATGTTTCAGGATTAGCAGTCGCTACAAACATCGGCTCAAGTACAATACAAATAAGCGCAATACTTGCCATAATTGGATTATTTATGATCATTAAAACAGACAAAGAATTTCTTCGAAAAAATTACATGGTTTCTCTCTATGCAATTGTATTATTATTCATTTTTTCATTAAACCATCTGATCAGCAGATTTGAAGGATTTGTTTTAATAGTGCTTTATATAATATATATTTATTACCTTGCAAAAGCAGAGCATTTCACAATAAAAAAGAATGATATTAATAATAACACCAAAAAAGAGAAAAAAGAACAGAAAAAAGATATTGTAAAAAACATGATTCTACTCATAATAAGCTTTGTAATATTATTAACCTGCTCTTCATTTGTTGTTACAGCAGGAGAAAAACTTGCAGCAGAATGGAACGTAGGCGATTCATTGATTGGTATTAGCCTCATTGGCATCGGCACAGCATTGCCTGAATTAACAACTGCATTAGCCGCTTTAAAACGAAAATCCTCCGGAATGTCTCTTGGCGTTCTCGTCGGCAGCAACATAACAAACCCCCTTTTTGCGCTCGGAATCGGCGCACTAATTTCAGGCTACACAATAAACAGCACAATCCTTTGGATTGACATTCCTGTATGGTTTACAATTTCATTTATAGTATTATTAATGATGTGGGATAAATTACAATTAAATAAAAAAGACAGCATTATTTTACTGTTTTTATACTTCTTATATTTGGCATTCAGAATATTTCTATTGCAGGGATAATAAGCAAAGATAAATAATGAAAATCTACAAAGATTTATAAACCTGTCATAAGTTCTTACAGAGTATAGCGGAGTAGGGCAGCCTGGAGTGCCCGTCGGGCTCATAACCCGAAGGTCGGTGGTTCAAATCCACTCTCCGCTATTTTATTTTGTATAATCAAATTAAAAACGTTACCATAATCAAAAGCAATAACACAACATCAAAAACCATTTCATAATGTGATTCTTGAAAATAATAATTAAAAATTCTCATTTTAACAACAGCTGCTTTCTTATAATATACAAAATCTAAAAAAAGATGTGAATAATAGCCAATAAATAAAACTGCTGCAAATTTTAAATTAATAAACCCAATAAGGAGAAAAAGAACACTAAGCAATAAACATCCCTGCCAATAATGAATAAAGCTTCGCTGGCTAAATCGATGATAATGAATTGAATTATTCCAAGTCCCACGAATCGAGAATTTATGAAGCTTTGAATGAATAATATGCTCAATATAATGATCAATATCAACCAACACCCCAATAATCCCGCAAATAACCACAAGTTGCCAAGAAAAAATACCCAATTTTTCAAGAATCATTGCAAGAAAAAACGGAAATAAAAAATGTGTGTGTGGATACATACTCTCTTTTAAAGACTACACCTATATATAGTTTATTCCAAAAAATTATTATACTTGTTGAACTTTACTAAATTAATGAATATTTCTCTCGAATTTGCTGAAATAATTGGGGCACATATAGGAGATGGAACTTTATACAAAACAAATAGTAATTCAATTGTTTGGGAAATAAGAGGTTCATTAGAAGAAAAAGAATATTATGAACATTTAAAAGAACTAATCCTAAAAATATACAATATCAAAGTAATACCTAAATTTAGAAGTGGAGGGAAAAATGGCTGTTGGGGAATACAAACTTCCAAAAAAGAAATAACATCATCATTCCTAAATATGAATTTTCTGCCTGAAACAAAAACATACACAATTGCCGTTCCTCATTATATATTAAATTCAGAGATTAATATCAAAAGAGCATTCGTTAGAGGCCTTTTTGACACAGATGGATGTATAAGATTTGATAAATTTAAGAAGAAAAAAGAATATGTATTTCCAAGAATTGAGTTTACATTTGCATCCTCCCCTTTAAGAGATAGTTTAAAAATACTACTAGAATCTATGAAATTTAATAAAATTTCAATATGGGGTAAAGAAAAAACATTTCATTTATCCTGCTCTGGAAAAGAGATGACAAAAAAATGGTTTTTAGAAATTAAGCCAAAAAACTCGAAACATTTAAAAAAATATGCTTATTGGCTAATAAATAAGCAATATAATAAGGAATTATGTAATGCCACCGTGGCACAACCTGGTACTGCGTTGACACAAAAGCAACAAGCTATTGTGACGTAAGATTGCTAGGTTATGCATCTGTTGAAGTCATAAATACTAAAAACAGAATCAACGCAATGATCCAATGATCGCAAGATTTTCCCTGTTCAAATCAGGGCGGTGGCGTTTTTTTATTATAAATTAATAGTTCTCTATAATTACCGGTTAATGCGATTGTTTTATTCAATCGCATCAAGCCTTGATGTCAACGGGCGTAACCGTTGGTGGTAATCAGGGCGGTGGCGTTTTTTCTTCCTTTTTTTCTTCCTGAGTGAAACGAAGGATATTTTTGATCAAACTTTTTAAAAAAGTTTGAGGCACATCAGGGCGGTGGCGTTTTTTTATGTATTTGTTTCAAAAAAAACAGAGTAATTTTATTCTGTTTTGAATAAATCACCACATTTATAAGAAAAAATTCTTGAAAGAAATATGAGGTGAAATAAATGTCAGGAAAAAAGAAAAAGAAAAAATAATATATTATTTTACTTTTTATTTTGTTTCTATTTAATTTCTATCTTCAAATCAAACTACTCACAATAATTTTAAGACCAATTCCAATCAAAACAAATCCAGAAACAATATTCATATATTTTAATTTATTAAAAAAACTATTACCTAAAAGCAATCCATACAAACTGATTGCAAACGTAATTAATCCGATCACTATTGCAGTGTATGCAATTGACGATGATAATAAGCTCAACGTAATTCCAATAACAAATGCATCAATGCTCGTTGCAATTGATAATAAAACTAATTTTACAAAACTAAGCAAACTAATTTTTTGAGTTTCATTTTTAAAAGAATCATAAACAATTTTTAATCCAATTGTTGCAAGTAATACAAATGCAATCCAATCACCAAAAGAAGTAACATATTGCTTAAATTGCAGCCCTATAAAAAAGCCTAGGACAGTCATGCCTGCTTGAAATACTGCAAAAAAACCAGGAATTTTAACAAAATCAGAAAACTGTAATTTATTGACGCTACTGATGCATATTGCTACAGCTAAACAATCAAGTGCAAGTGTGATACTAATCAATACCAGTTCCAAAAGGTTCATAAAAAAGAAAAATGAGGAACTACTATTTAAATGTTACTAACTAGTAGTACTAATAACTGCACAATACACGATGCAAATATTTTAATAGAATAACAACTTCAAGACATTATGAAACAAAAACATCTTTTCATTGGCTTATTCTTGCTGATTGTGATGATTATAATCTCATTATCCATTATTAATTATTTTTTCCAAAATAATTCTCAAAAAAACAACAACAATGAAAATAATAATAATAATAATAGCATTCCTTTACCACCATTAAAAAATAATCCTGCTATTACACAATATCGTACGCCAATATCAACAAAATCTTTACTAAGCAATCCACGTATTACAAAAGCAATTGCAGTAAATCCCTTAACAAAATCAAAAAATTATCAGCCGATCTTACTCCAAAAAATAAATGACTTAGAGACAAATAACACAAAAGCATGGAGCAACTATCGTCTAAAAAATTCTTGGAATGAAGATGAGCAATTAGAGCTTTATTTGCAGAAAGTTGCATATTCATTATATGTTGAAGCAAAAGGATTAACTCCATGGAGTATTATGGATTATTCAGATCAAAATTTACAACTGCTGCTTTCTGATTCTTATATCGCAGATAAATTACCAAACACTACAATGTACAAACAAGGCGGCTATTATCGAGATCGAAAAATAGCTGTATTTAACGGCAATCCATTAATTGCACAAGAGTATATAACACAAATAGTAAAAGCAAATCCTGAAAAACAAATAATCACACAAAAAGACATGCTCGATGTAATAATCATAAACATGCGAAAAGATAATTGGATACATTTTTCTGCAGAAGATCCCGAACAATGTGCTGATTTTTCCGACTGGGATTTGCAATGCCTCTTAAATATAAAAAAAGGAAGTGACATTTTTATGGCAGAAGTAATCTATGCTTTGCTTCAATCACAAAATATCCCAAGCAAAGAAATGCCAGCCTACTTAGGAGGACATACAGGAATACAATTTCCTTCATTAGGACTATCAATGAAAGGCAATGATGTCTACGAAATTTTCCGTGCAGGAATTATCAAAAGACCAAATTATCTCCCAATTGATCTAACCTATGACACAATTGCAGAATACAATGAATGGAATAAAAATAATCCCTGCATTGCTGACTCCCTCCGTCAAAGAAAAGAAGTACTTAATTATTTACAGTTATACAACGATAAAAATTACAATAAAGATATTATTGCAGCGTATTGTTTCTCTCCAGCAAATCTAAAAAAAGGAGAATATCTTACCCAATTAATCAATAAGAACATTGCAATCCAATGCCAAAACAATGATCAAACAAAAGAGAATTATGAACCAAACGCATTATCAACAACAGAATTACAATATTGGATAACAGAAATTGCAGCAATTGCGCAATGTTAAAAAAATTCAACTCCGTACAACCCCAATTTCTTTCTCGACGCTATTTCCATATCCATCCTTACAAGAAACAATGAACACAGAATAACCTTTCTTAACAGCAACAAATGAAGAAAAATGTGTTTCATCTTTTTTATCCATAAAACTTCCAGTTAACGACAACTCTTTTCGAAGAGTGCAAGAAACAGAAGAAGACAGCGATGTCACAACGCTAACAGCAACTGAAGCATCATGCACTTCTTCTTGAGGAGAAATTGCAACAATTGAAAGAGGCTGAGACTTTTTGAGAGTATAAACAACACTTTCATTCTGGACATGTTGTTTTTGAATTTCAGCAGAGCAAAGAATTGCAAAATGATATTTTCCTCCAAGAGATAAATTATTCATTGCACCATCTACTACAGCATTTATTGAACTATTCATTGCACCATCTGAAGAAAATTGACGAAGATCGACTTTCTCCTCGCAATAATACAATCCTAATTCAGGCTGTTCTGTTCTATCACAATGAGTAAAATTAATCTGATGTGAAAATCCATCATCAAGAGAGCATTGCTCAATTTCATCAGTATAAAATCCAAGCACAGGATTATCAAAAACTGAAAATAAAACAGTACCTTGTAACAGCATCGGTAATACAAAATTAATTTTATTGTCAGGAGTAATATTCAAATAAATCGTAGGTTTTATTCCAGAAACTGCAGGAGAATAAAAAGAAATATTCTTAAGAATTGAAAAAGAATAATTTTTAGTCATGATCGGATTATCAGCACAACGAATATAATATTGACTCACATTCAAATCAATATTTGCATTACATTCATAAGAACCAGAGCCATACGAATGATATGCATACTTACCGGAATTACAAAGAAAAGAATTACTCATATTTTGATATGCACGATCAACACTATCATAATGACAAGTTGCAGGTTTATCAGTAAATAAAGAAATTTTTTCTGCAACTGCGTCTGCTGAAACACTACTTCCATTCTCCGGAAGAAATCCTAAAACAGTAGCAGTTCTATTATCATCACTGTTATTTCCTATTTTAAATTGAACTGTATAATCATTGCTTAATTCATTTCCAGCTTGATCAGCGCAATGCAAATAAAGCAAATACTCATTATGATCAAACTTTGTAAAACTCAATCCAATTAATTCTTTTGCAAGAGCAGCAGCTTGATCAAATTGAATAAAATAACCCTGCAGCTGCTCAGCAATTGGATTAAGCTGGAGAGATAAATCATCCCCCCGATACGTTTTATAGAGTGCAAGTGCATGTGCATATTTCTGCTGATAATGAGCAAGAACATCTTTTGGTTCCACTAAAAATTGCTGCATCTCCTGCACTGTCGAAAAATTAAATAAATCTAATACTTTCTCTGGGACTTTTATTTGTACAGGCACTCGCAATGTTAAATGATGATTCAAAGAATATGTTGAATCACCAACATAAAATGCAGCTGCATCATTATATTTCTGCAAAGGAGTAAAATCAAGTTTACAAACAGTAGCAGTATTTGTCTGAAGTGATAAGGTCACAAGATCATACGGCCGCAATTCTTGATTAACCACAAAATTTTGAAATGAAACATTCGCAACTGAAAAATTTGATTGAACAATTGAATAAGGCAATGAAATAGAAACATTTTGAAGTTCAGGTTTTACTCCTGAAAATACAGCTGCAAAACAACGAGGATTGCCTTGATTATAATCATAAACGCAAGATTTTCCTAAACTTCGACAAAAATATTCACTACAACTCTTGCCATCAAAAGCCATACACTTACCGCATTGATCGCTGACAATTGGATTATCCCAAACACTGCAAAAACTTACATCAACAACATGAAGTACAGGTTTCTCACGAAATGGATTCAAAAAATCAATAATTGAAATCTTATCCATCTCATCAAAATAAGTGAGTAATGCAGAAACAATTTCCGCTTGATAATTCAGCAACTGCGAATAAGAAATTCCATTGCCCTGATGAGCATCGATAGTTTCTTTTCCATACAAAATGCCGCCAAGCAATAATCCTTCTCTCTTCTGCTGCAAATCCTTCACAGAAACAACTCCAGCTTTCTTAAAAAAATCACTTTGAAAATAACCTTGAGAGGTGTAAATTCCAGCAGTATTAACATAATTACCGCAATCTCCCTGCATTGCGCAAAGTTTTGCTGTATCATCAACCCATTGCTGAGAACAAGTAAACCCATCACATTCTTTTTTCTGATTTGCCTGTAAACAAACAGCAAGTCCATTTCCATTCCAAAATTGAAATCCAGGTTTAACAATAGGAACACATCTTTTTTCAGTCATTAAATCCTCCCAAATACAATCACGAGATTGAACATCCTCACAGCATTGCTGATCAACACAACTGCTGCAGCTTTGCCAACGATTAATTTTACATTCTGCTTGTGTTTCTTTAACTTGCATCTCTTTTTTATCCGTAAAAAGCTTAGTTTTTTGCACACAAAACTCTTCTCGATAATCTCGGCATTCATCAACATACTCAACAGCATCATAACAATAATGGACAGCGCTTCTGCTTCCAACAGGTGCAACACTCAAAAATCCGTGATCATAAACACACCATGACTCTAAATTATTTTTTACACCCTTAACGAATTTTCCATTCTCATCATGATACTCAAGACAATTTTGAGAAGCAGATTTAATCTGAATTGCTTGAGCAGTATTTTGCAATGCTGCTTTTTGCACAATCGTATTCTGCCTCTCACACTCACAAGTCAAAGAACCATCATAAATCCCTTCCTTTGAATCGCAAATCTCTTTTTGCACATTTTTAAAACAACTATTATCATACGAATTATAACAGCAGCCAAGAGAAAGAGAAGCAGCATTATTTTCAATCCCATTAATTCCCTGACTTAAAACTTTATTGCCACCAACGTTAAGAGGAGCACCCTCAACAACAGTATTCTTCCCCTGTATCACAAATTGATACGAAAAACCATTTTTCTGCAAGATATAAAGTGTATCAGGATAAATCTTTTTTCGCTGAATTAAAACATCAGGTGAACCTTGCATAAGAGAAAAAATGTCAACACTCTTGCTCGATTCAATATTAACAATTTCTCGAGATAAATCAAACAAATTACCAAAAGGGAGAGTTACTGTTGCAAGAAAAACATCAGACTGAATTGATTTTTCCTTTTTTTGAAGTGCTATTGGATAATGCAATTGCACCAAAATCTTTTCAGCTGCAAAAGTAACAGCAACATTTTTCTCACCTGCTACAACCAAAAATCCCTGCTTTTCAAACAGCGATAAATCAACACAGTTATTGAGCTCAGAATTAATTCTATTCGCTAAACTTTGCTCAACATCCTGTTTTCGCAAATAGCTTTGGAAACAAGCAGTCGTACCAGACATTTGAACACAAGAATAAGCTACTTTTGTCTGATTATAATACAAAAAAAATGCTGAATTAAACATCCCGCCTTGCATTGCTAAAACACGCGATTCATTATCAGTTATTTGCTCCATACAAGTTTGAACATATTCCTGTAACGAACTAACTGAATCAATCAAAGGTGCTTCTTTGCTTGTTTTAAGAATAGAAACCTCTTGAAAAAAAACAGCTAACGCTATTGTAACAACAATCAATAAACCTAATATAATAAACACTGAAACTTGCCCTTTTTTGCAAGAAAACATACATAACCCCTTTTTTGTTATCAATTGGTTATACTTTTTATATACTTTTGGTTTTTGAGCTAGGAGAAATCCTGCAGTAGAATTCATAGAGTTTAAAGGCAACCTTTAAAAACAATCTCCAGCTTCTATAATAAAATGGAAAATGGGAAAGAAAACAGCACAACAATAAAGCAGCTCAAAGAATTAGTAGAACAATTTCGCGATGCAAGAGATTGGAAGCAATTTCATACACCAAAAGACAACGCAATAGATGTTGCAGCAGAAGCAGGAGAATTAGTGCAGCATTTTCGCTACAAAACAAATGAACAAATACAAGAATTTTTAAAAGACCCGCAAAAAATGCAAGAGATTAGCTATGAAATGGCAGATGTTTTATGGGGATTATTATATCTTGCAATTGATCTTAAAATTGATTTAGCAGAAGCATTAGAAAAAAAATTACAAGTTACTGCAAAAAGATATCCAATCGAGAAATCATTTGGCATCAATAAAAAATATAATGAATAAAAAAATAAAAAATGAGGCAATTGTAAGAATGAAACTCTACGAATTCGAAGGCATGCAAATTTTCCAAACAGTAGGCATCCCAATCCCAAAACAAATCGTAATAAGCAATCACAGTGAAATTGTGAACGCCAGTTCTCAATTCCACAATAAAGAAATAGTCGTCAAAGCCCAAACACTTGCTGGAAAAAGAGGAAAAGCAGGTGCAATTAAATTCTGTAAAAATCTTGAAGAAATAAAACATGCAACGAAACAAATGCTCAATAAAATAATTCTAAATGAAACAGTAACAAAATTATTACTAGTGGAAAAATTAGCAATTGAAAAAGAATATTACATTGGATTAATCTTCTCCCAAGAATTGCGTTCACCGGTATTAATCCTTTCAACAGAAGGCGGAATTGATATTGAAGAAACTGAAAAAATTCATCCAGATAAGATTAAAAAATTTCCAATCAGTATAAATGAAGGATTAACAGCAATAAAAGCAGAAGAATTTCTAAACCAAGCAAACTTCCCAAAAAAAGAAATCCCAGAACTAATCAAAATTCTCACAAAATGTTGGCAGGCATTTTGTGAATACGATTTAAAAATGATGGAAATCAATCCATTAATAAAAAATAATAAAGCGCAGTTTATTGCAGCAGACGCAGTCATTGTTTTAGACGATGCAGCAGAATATCGCTGGAAAATACAATTCCCTGCAAGAATGGGAATCGGCAGAGAATTAACAGAGCGAGAAATTGCTGCAAAAAAAATAGATGAAGAAGATTATCGCGGTGTTGCAGGAAGAACCTACATCGATTTAGACGGTGAGATTGGCGTTCTCGCATCAGCTGGTGGTGCAAGCATCACTTGCGTCGATGCATTAATCAGCTATAGGGGCAAACCTGCAAATTACACCGAATATTCAGGCAATCCATCTGCTGAAAAAGTAGAAAAATTAGCGCGAGTCGTATTATCAAAACCAAATTTAACAGGACTATGGATCATCGGTGCAACTGCTAATTTTACAAGAATTGATATCACGATGAGCGGAATAATCAATGCATTAAAAGACATAAAACCAAAATATCCGATAGTTGTACGGCGAGGCGGTCCAGGAGAAAAAGAAGCTTTTGAAATGCTTGAAAAAGCTGCAAAAGAATATGATTTAGACATGGTCTGCTACAATGATACAACACCAATGACATTGACAGCAAAAATTCTGATTGAAAAAATCAATCAATATAAACAAAAAATAAAGAAGGCAGAATTGCAGAAAGAAAAAAAGGTTGGTGACCATAAATGATAAAAGTAATTATTTTTGATTTTCGAGACACAATTGCCAATGTAAAATTTAGTTACATGAACAGAAATAATTACCTCTGGAATTTCTGCATTAATTATTGTAAAATAGAAAGCATTTTTAACAAAAAGTTAGACGATGCAGTACAAAAAATAAAAGAAGAATATAAAACAGATCAAGCAATCCACGATTGGGATACACTTATTACAGAAAAATTATTCAAAGATAATAATTATCAATTTTCAGACGAAGAAAAGAAAAAACTCTATCCTATTTTAGAAGATATATTCATAACACGAATTAAGATATATCAAGATGCATTATTCTTATTGAATTATTGCAAAAATAATAATATTAAAACAGGACTAGTGATTGATGGCACAAAACAGCGAGAGAACAAAATCCTCGACACATACAATCTAAGGCAATATTTTGATGCAATTTCAATTTCAGAAGAAGTTGGACAAAATAAATTCACTGATGCAGTTTTAATGGATTGCATTAAGAAAATAAAAGCAAAATATTCATTTGCCCCAGAAGAAGTGTTAGTCATTGGCGATCGAATAGACAAAGACATACTTCATGCAAAAAAACATAATTTTAGAACAGCACTGCTCATGCGAGAAAATGCACGCTATACAGAACAAAATAAAGAACTACTCAAACAAGAAACAGAAAAAAACAGCACTGAAAAAACAACTGATGTAAAACCAGATTATACAATTACACTCTTGACAGAAATACAAACAATAAGAGAAAAAGAGATAAGAGAATCAAAGAAATAATTTAAAAAAATAAACGGAGTGAATTGTTTTATGTCAATACTCATAAACGAAAATACAAGAATCCTCGTGCAAGGAATCACCGGTAATGAAGGTACACGTGCAACAAAATTCATGCTCAATTATGGAAGCAAAATAATTGCAGGCGTAACACCAGGAAAAGGAGGACAATCAGTTGAAGGAATTCCAGTCTACAACTCAATAAAAGAAGCCTTAGAGCACCATCCTGAAATAAATTGTTCAGTAATACTTGTGCCTCCTAAGTTTGGAAAATCAGCAATGCTTGAAGCAATTGAAAATAAAATTAAATTAATTAATGTAATCACTGAATTCATTCCATTGCACGATGTAGCACTCTGCGTAGAAAAAGCAAAACAAAACAATTGCACAATTGTCGGCCCAACCTCAATTGGAATCATTTCTCCAGGTAAATGTAAAATCGGTGTCATAGGTGGAGAAACCAACAAAGCATACACACAAGGAAATATTGGAATCATTTCAAAATCAGGAAGCATGTCCTCAGAGACAGCATACATACTCAAATTAGCAGGACTTGGCCAAAGCACTGTCGTAGGCATTGGCGGCGACGTTATCAACGGCTTTAGTTTCAAAGACGCATTAACATTATTTGAAAACGATACAGAAACAAAAGCAGTTATTCTATTCGGAGAAATCGGCGGAACATACGAAGAAGAAGCAGCAGAATTCATTAAACAAGGTGGATTCACCAAACCCTGCGCAGCATTTATCTCCGGCAAATTCGCAGAAGCCTTGCCCAATGTTACATTAGGCCACGCAGGAGCAATCATCGAAGGCGGAAAAGGCACACGAGAAAGCAAAGTCAAAGCATTAAAAGAAGCAGGAGTAATGATAGCAGAAGTCCATCATGAATTAGTTGATTTGATTAAAAAAGCGTTAAAGATATAAAATAATTTTTACATAAATAACATCCACAACAAACTTTTTAAACCTCCTTCTCTCTTACAGATCATATGGAAATCGACAAACAACTCGTCCAGCACATCGCAGCAACTGCTAGACTCCAATTAACAGAGCAGGAAACGAACGAATTCATCCCAGAATTAAAAGAAATTCTCAATATGTTTGCACAACTCGATGAAATAGATGTCAAAAACACACAGCCAAGCTTCCATCCAATTCTTTTGGAAAATGTTACAAGAGAAGATAAAATCAAACAATCATTAACACAAGAGCAAGCCCTCTCGTTAACAAAACATAAAGAAAATGGTTATTTCAAAGGACCAAAAGTTCTTTAAACAAAAGCTATCAATTAAGAACAATAATTATCAGGGAATAAAAATGACTCTCCACCACCACATCAAAAACACACAAAATCAATCAATCGACATCCTCGAATACACACACAAAGCTCTCGAGGAAACAAAAGCAATCAACAAAGAATATAATTATTTTACAACAATCTCAGAAGAATTAGCAATACAGCAGGCTAAAAACCTAAAAGCAAATCCAAAAGGAAAACTCGCAGGAGTTCTCCTCTCAGTAAAAGATGCAATTTGCATCCAAAAAGTCGAAACAACAGCTGGCTCAAAAATTCTCAAAGGCTACAAACCATTATTTAATGCAACAGTTATCCAACGCTGCATTGATGAAGGCGCAATCATCCTCGGAAAAACAACCCAAGATGAATTTGGCTTCGGAGGATTTTCCGTGAATACAGAAAATATACCAAAAAATCCTTTTAACAAAGACCGTGTTACAGGAGGCTCATCAGGAGGTTCTACTGGTATCACACAAAAAGCAAATTTCGCCCATCTTACATTAGGAGAATCAACAGGAGGAAGTATTGTCGATCCAGCATTTTTTTGTGGAGTATATGGATTATGTCCAACATACGGCAGAGTTTCTCGATATGGATTGCTTGACTATGGAAACAGTTTAGACAAAATTGGACCAATGGCAAAAACAATTGAAGATACTGCATTACTCCTAAACATCATTGCAGGCCACGACGAAAAAGAATCAACATCATCAACACAAAAGACAGAAGATTACACAAAATATCTGAATAAACCAGTTAAAGGAATAAAAATCGGAATCATAAAAGATCTTTTTGGAGAGGGAGTAAATCCAATAATCACAAAATCAATTTACAAACAAATTGAACAATTAAAATCACAAGGCATCGAATGCGAAGAAATTACAATGCCAATTACAAACAAATACAGTATTCCTACATACTACATCATTGCAACTGCAGAAGCCTCAACAAACTTAGCAAAATACTGCGGCTTACGCTATGGCGCAACAGAAAACTTGCAAGGAAATTACAACGAATTTTTTACAAAAGTAAGAGAAACAAATTTTTCAAAAGAGGCAAAACGAAGAATTTTGCTCGGCACATTTACAAGAATGGCAGGTTATAGAGATGCATATTATTTAAAAGCAATGAAAATACGAACAAAAATAATTGAAGAATATCAGCATTTGTTCAAAAAATATGACGCACTATTGTCACCAACAATGCCAATGCTTGCTCCAAAATTCTCAGAATTAGAAAAATTAACACCATTGCAGCACTACATGGCAGATATTATGACAGCCCCACCAAATCTTGCTGGAATGCCGCATCTCAATGTACCAATTGGCATGCACAATGATCAAGCACTTGGATTAATGTTAACAGCAAATCATTTTGAAGAAGGAAAATTAATACAAATAGCAAATAATATTCAATAATAATCTAAAAAAATAATGGAGCAGAAATCCATTGATTTTTTACGAATAAAGTGAGTAAAAAAATGAAAATGAAATTCACAGCAGACATCATCATCGGAACAGAAGTACACGTACAATTAAATACCAATACAAAACTTTTTTGCAGCTGTGCTACAAAAAAAAATGAAAAAGAAGAAGATATTCCTAATAGCAGAACTTGCCCCACTTGTTTAGGAATGCCAGGTTCAAAACCATTAGTAAATCAAAAAGCAATCGAATATGGAATAAAATTAGCATTAGCATTGCATTGCACAATCAACCCAGAAATAAGATTCTCCAGAAAAGTGTATTTCTATCCCGATTTAGCAAAAAACTATCAAATTACACAATTTGAAGTTCCACTCGGAGAAAATGGCTGCATTATTCTTGACTCAGGAAAAAAAGTAAAAATCGAACGAATCCACCTTGAGGAAGATCCAGCATCATTAATTCATCCAGCAGGAATTGACAAATCACAATATACATTAATTGATTACAATCGATCAGGAATCCCATTATGTGAAATTGTAACCGCTCCTGAAATGCATTCCCCAGAAGAAGCAAGAGAATTCATGAATAAATTAAAAATCATTCTCCAATATCTAAAAATTTTCGATGAAAATATTTGCGTAATAAAAGCAGATGCAAATATTTCCATTAAAGAATCAGGATACATCAGAAGCGAAATCAAAAACATTACTGGATTCAAAGAAATAGAAGATGCATTAACTTACGAAATTCAACGTCAAAAGCAAGCAATAAAAAACAACGAAAAATTAATCCTTGATACAAGAGCTTGGAATGCACAAACAAAAATAACAACACGCTTGCGAACAAAAGAAACAGAAGCAGACTATGGCTACATTATTGATCCAGACCTAGTCAAAATAAATGTAGAAGAAAAATTCATCAAAGAAATAAAAGAAACAATGCCAGAATTACCAGAACAAAAGATACAAAAATTCATCCACACGCATAAAATCGCAGAAACAGACGCAAAAGTATTGGCAGCTGAATATATATTAGCAGAACTCTTCGAACAAATTGCAGTCGAAGTTTCCCCGCAAATTGCAGCAAAATGGCTCAGACGAGAATTAACACGAGTAGTGAATTACAACAAAATGAATTTCTCTCAGTTAAAGATTGATGTCAAACATCTAATCGAGCTATTTTCAATGATTGAAAAAAAAGAAATAACAGAAACTGTTGGCCAAGATATAATGAATCAATTGATCCTCAAACCATTCTCACCAAAAGAATATGTTGAAAAGAACAATCTAAAAACAGTGCAAGACACAACAGAACTGAAAACTATTTGCAGAGAAGTAATGCAAAAGCACCCAACAGTTGTGCAGGAATTCAAAAATGGAAAATCAGAATCACTGAATTTCCTAGTTGGTCAAATCATGCGAGCAATGAAAGGCAAAGCAGATGCAAAATTGTTGAAAGAAATGTTTGAAAAAATGATTAAATAAAAATCCAGAATCGCAGCAAGCTGCGGGGTATTTAATAACGATGTGAGGGATTTTTATTCTTAAAAATGGGTCGTAGCTCTGCTACGACCCATTTTTTTTGAGTAAATATTTTCTAAAAAAAGCAGCTTAATTTTTTTTTACAACAACAGCAATAAAACAATCAAAACAATCTCTTTTGCATTTCTCTACCAAAATCAGCAGGCATTGTTATTCCATGCCGTGGAGGACAAACGTGACTAGTCGAAAAAAGATATTTTCTCCTTTCTAAATTCCGTTCCCAAATTTCCCATAATTTTCCAGGCTCATAATGATCAAGTGAAACATTTGCGCCAGGACATGCTTTAACTCTGCTGTCATCACCAATATGCATCGCATGATTCAATTGAGAGCAAGTCGGACCGCCAAAATAAGGCGACTCTACGTTCATTGCAATTCCTTTTTCAAGACAATAATCATAAACACTTTTTGCAGCTTGATACGCATGCTCTGGCTGAAGAGCAAGATCTTGAGCGCCATTAATTGCAGTGCCTCCGCAATTGACTGGTGTTTTCATGAGCACAAAAATATTATATTTATTAAAAAGAGAAAAAATATCACGCGCCTCAGTGTATGTAGTATCTAAAACTAAACTATCTACACCTAATCGTGTCGGATAACAATCGGTAAAACCTGTTGCAACAAACTTAAGCAATCCTTTGTCTCGAACTTCTGCGTAATCATTTCGATTGCCTTTTTGTGCAACAAGTTTCGTCTGTAACTCATCGTCAAATGTCATATATTTAACAATTACAGAAGCTCCTAAATCTGCAAGCCGTTGCACTAAGTCTTCTCCTCCAGTAACGTCAATTTTTTTAAAAATTCTTTTTGCTAAAGTATCATCGCCAATAACATGTGCAGCAGTAAAAACAAGAGATCCAACGCCAGCTGTATGAGCATATTCTACAATAGTTAAAAGTTCAGGAAATAAAAATGGTTCGCCAGCACCAACTATCTTGATTGTTTTCAGCCCTAACTCAACACCTTCATCAATAATGTGTTTAATCCGAGTTGTAGTCTTAGCAACATAATCATCGCTGTCAGGATCACGAGTATTAACATAGCAAAAGTCACAAGCAAGATTGCAATATTTTCCTACATCTAAGTCAAGCTTCAATAATTTGCCATTTTCATTTGCTTCCATAACTTCAGCATCGCTAAAAAAAAAATTTCGAATAGTATTATCGCGAGCTTTCGCAGGAATTTCAATCTTTGAGTGAGCTAATGCTCTTTGTAAAGCCAGTTCCAATTCATTTCGTTGCATAATTACCACCTAACCAATGACTTAATATTAACTACATTTAAGTAGTATTACTGATAGATAATACTTTCTAGTAATATTTTTGTCAAAAAGGAAATATTTATATAAATAAGGAAAGAAAATAAAAAGCATGGATAAAATAGATCAAAGATTACTCTATGAACTATGGAACAATTGCAGACAAACAGAAAGTAAAATTGCAAAAAAACTAAAAATATCAAAACAAGTAGTGAATTATAGAATAAAACAATTAGAAAAGAACAGAATTATTCAGGGTTACCACACCTACATAGATTGGAGAACTCTTGGTTACAATGCAATACGAGTCTATTTTAAATGGCAAAATATTTCTCCTGAAAAAGAAAAAGCAATCTACGAAGAAATGAAAAAAGATAATTTTTTTATGTGGATAGTAAAAATAGAGGGAGAAATTGACATTGGTGTATATATTTGGATTAAATCATTTTCCGCATTCGCTGAAAAATGGTTTGAGTTCATAGCTAAACATAAGCAATATCTGCTGAGATATGAAATTTACGAATCAGTAAACATGGTACATTATCCTCTTAAAATATTCAGTGAGACCATAAACCATGATGAAATAATAATAGGCAATACTGATAAAAGAGAAGAATATGACCTAAAAGACAATATAATATTAAAAGAAATAACAAAAAATGCAAGGATAACACTTGTAGAACTTGCAAGAAAGATGAAACTATCTGCAAAAGCAGTATTATATCGAATGAAAAATCTCGAGAAGAAAAAAATAATTCTTGGCTATTATGCATTGATAAATACAGATGAATTAGGTTACAAATTTTATAAAGTAGACTTTTATCTAAATGATATTTCTCAAATAAGGCAATTGCATGAATTTGCAAAGCAGCACAAACAAATTGTCTACAGAATGCGCACAATTGGCGGTCCTGATTTTGAGATTGAAGTGATGGTAAAAGAAGTTACAGAAGTAAAAAAAATAATTAATGAAATAAGAATAAAGTTTCCAAAAATAATACAGCATTATCGTTTTCATCGTCTTGAATACACAATTAAACAAACATACTTACCAGGTGAATAAAATGAGCAAAAACATGAAAAAACAACACTGGACCACAATACTAATCATCTCCCTAGTAACAGCATTAATCTTTTTCATAAGAAATATTTTCCTGAGTTTAGCTCCGCAGGTATACATCCTCCACACAATCGCAGTATTTATCGGATTATTATTTCTTGTACATATAACTGTATTCTTCATTGCAATGCTCTGCAAAAAAAAATTAAAATTTATGCAATGTTTAACAATTGCAACAATTATCAGTACAATCATTTTTATTATCATGATGCAAGCAGGAATAATTTAAGATAAAAAACAAAACAAAATCCTAAAAAAAAACACTTCTTGCATAACATTAATAAATCAAGAAACATTAATAAATAAATGCCACAACTATCAATCGCAATTGCATTCTTTGCAGGAGTTCTTTCATTTGCAAGTCCTTGCGTCTTACCACTAATCCCAGGATTTCTTGTATATTTAGCAGGAACAACAAAAAAAGAAGAAAATGCACGAATAAAAATGTTCCTAAGCAGTCTTGCTTTTGTTCTTGGTTTTTCAATCATTTTTGCATTATTAGGAATTCTCCTCAACACAGTCCTACAAAGCATTTCTTACGCTGTTCAAACATGGCTTTCAAGAATTGGTGGAATAATAATAATCCTCTTTGCATTATACATATTAAGACTAATTAAAATTAATTTTCTCGAAAGAGACCATAAATTTTCAGTAAAAAGCAAATGGAGCAATAGTTACATAACCTCATTTATTTTTGGTGCTGCATTTGCAGTCGGTTGGACTCCTTGTGTTGGTGCAATCCTTGGAAGTGTATTAGCACTAGCAATTTCAAATCCAGCACACTCTTTCATTTTACTACTTGCATACTCATTAGGACTTGGCATTCCATTTTTAGTCGTTGGAATTTTCACAGCACAAACAACACAATTGATTGCAAAATCAGAAAGAATACTAAAGTATTTTAATCTTATTGTAGGAATTTTATTATTAATTATTGGTATTTTAGTATTTACCAATCAATTAAATATCATCGCAAATCTTTTAACACCTGTGTGGCTATTAAAATGAAAATAGAAAAACCATTAATAACAATAAGCGTAATAATAGTGGTAATACTAGCAATCGTATTGATAGAATATCAGAAACCACAAGAAAATCAAATTACACAGCAAACAAAAGAGCAGACCGTACAAACAAATCAAAATAATAATACACAAAATCAAAAAGAAATAAAAAGTAATACAGAACAAATTAGCCCAGAAATAAAACAAATAATAAAAGAAAAAGAAAAAAACTACAAGCAAGCGCCAAAATTCAAAGGCATAGAACATTGGATTAATTCCCCTGAATTAACAATGCAAGAATTAAAAGGAAAAGTAGTACTCATTGATTTTTGGACGTATAGTTGCATAAACTGCCTACGCACCCTACCTTACTTAAAACAATGGGACAACAAATACAAAAATGCTGGATTAATAATAATTGGTGTCCATACCCCAGAATTTGATTTTGAAAAAAAATATGAAAATGTTGTTGCTGCTGCACAAAAATACGAGTTAAAATTCGCAATCGCCCAAGATAATAATTTTCTAACCTGGTACGCATATCAAAACAGATATTGGCCGCATAAATTCTTAATAGATATTGATGGATTTATTGTATACGAGCATATTGGAGAAGGAAACTACGAAGAAACAGAACAAGTAATTCAGCAATTACTAAAAGAAAGATTGAAACGCTTGCAATTAAAACAAGAATTAAACACAACAATCACAGCACCAAATAATATCCAAACAATTGATATGCAGCAATCATTAACTCCTGAAATCTATTTTGGCTATAAATTTTACAGAGGAAACTTTGGCAATGAACAAGGATTAATACCAGAAGAAAGTATTAATTATACCATCCCAAAAAAAACAGAACAAAATAACGCCTATTTCACAGGAACTTGGCTGAATAAACCAGATTACATGGAATTAATAAGTGATAGTGGAGAAATTCTTCTCCCCTACCAAGCAAAAGCAGTAAATATCGTCGCAGAAGCAGAATCACAAACACAAATAACAGTTCTAAAAGACGAAAGTTTAGTAAATCAAGCAAACAAAGGAACTGACCTGTCAGAAAACAGCACAACAATAATTAAAGATTCCAAATTATACAACCTCATTTATGCACAAAACTACAGCAAAAACACAATTAAAATAAAAGCAACCAAAGGCTTTCGAATATTTACGTTTACGTTTGGGTGAAAAAGACAAAAGAATAATTTTTTAAACCTCCCCTTCTTCCCCTAAAACGAAATCAAATGGAAATAAAAGAAGGCCTCACCTACGACGATATTTTGCTCCAACCAAAAAAAGCAATCGTCAATTCAAGAAGTGAAATTTCAACAAGAACATTGCTCTCAAAACACATCGAATTAGAAATCCCCTTAGTTTCTGCAAACATGGACACCGTAACAGAAGCAGAAATGGCAATGACAATGGCGCGCGAAGGTGGCATTGGAATCATCCATCGCTTCATGGCAATTGAAGAGCAAGTCAATCAAATTCTCAAAGTAAAACGATCAGAAAGTATTGTGATTGATAAACCATTTACTTTAAAACAATACAATACTGTTGCAGATGCAAAATTATTAATGGCACAAGAAGGAATTTCAGGAATTTTAATTACTGATGTCAATAATAAATTAATTGGAATTGTTTCTTCACGAGATGTTTCTTTTATTGAAGAAAATAACATAAAATTATCTGAAGTGATGACAAAAAAAGAAAATTTAATCACCGCAATGTACGGCATTGCATTAGACGATGCAAAAAAAATGCTCCATGAACACAGAATTGAAAAACTCCCATTAATC